>Ga0316205_10000001_pt1:770000-1018837 | contig 1018837 bp, 986 predicted proteins | sample 3monthpyrite_MG_FD_204941 | JGI IMG/M metagenome (GOLD analysis project Ga0316205, IMG submission 204941) | Microbial mat bacterial communities from mineral coupon in-situ incubated in ocean water Damariscotta River, Maine, United States -... | ecosystem: Environmental >...
CATGAAGGGCGCAATGCCGCCTGATTATCCCACATCGACGCCAGCCGATTTCAATGGCTGGTCCACGCTGAAGCGTTTTCTACCCTATCTATGGCCGCGCGATAATCCGTTGCTGCGCCGCCGGATCGTGGCCGCCATGGGTTTTGTGCTGGCAGCCAAAGGCGTCACCCTGGCGCTGCCATTCGCCTATAAGAATGCGATCGACGCGATGAGCACACCCGCCAATGAGGCGGCGATGGTCGCGCTCGCCTTTGTGCTGGCCTATGCGCTTGGCCGCTTTACCGGCGTCATGTTCGACAATTTCCGCAACATCGTGTTTGAACGTGTTGGGCAGGAAGCGACACGTTCGCTGGCAGAGGATGTGTTTGCCCGCCTGCACCGCCTAAGCCTGCGGTTCCACCTCTCCCGCCGCACGGGCGAAGTGACAAAGGTGATTGAACGCGGAACCAAGAGCATCGACACCATGCTCTATTTCCTGCTGTTCAATGTCGCCCCCACCAGCATTGAATTGATAGCGGTAGCGGTGATCTTCTACCTCTATTTTGGCTGGGGGCTGGTGCTGGCCACGGCGCTGACCGTGGCGACATATATGATTGTCACGCGCAAGATCACCGCGTGGCGTAACGATTTGCGGCGGCAGATGAATGATCTGGATGGCCATGCCCTTGCCCGCGCGATCGATTCGCTCCTCAATTACGAGACGGTCAAATATTTCGGCGCTGAGCAGCGCGAAACGCAGCGTTACGGTCAAGCCGCCCGCGCCTATGCCGAAGCAGCGGTAAAATCCGAAAACTCGCTGGGCCTGCTCAACATCAGCCAGGCACTGATTATGAACCTGCTAATGGGCGGGGCGATGGCCTATACTGTTTGGGGCTGGAGCAAGGGCCAGCTAACCACAGGCGATCTGGTTTTCGTGAATACGTACCTGACCCAGCTGTTCCGCCCACTGGATATGCTGGGCATGGTCTATCGTACGGTGCATCAGGGCATGATCGACATGGCCGCCATGTTCCGGCTGATCGACACAGAGGCAGAGGTGGTAGACGCACCCGGAGCGCCAGCACTGGTTGTCAAACGCCCGCACATCACCTTTGACCATGTGCAGTTCGGTTATGAACCGGACCGGATGATATTGAAGGGGTTGAGTTTTGAAGTGCCGGCGGGATCGACGGTGGCGATTGTCGGCCCATCAGGTGCAGGCAAGAGCACCATCGCGCGGCTATTGTTCCGCTTTTACGATCCACAGGCAGGCCGCATTCTGATTGACGGACAGGATATAGCCAAGGTCACACAGGCCAGCCTGCGCGCGCATATTGGTATTGTCCCGCAGGACAGCGTGCTGTTCAATGACACGATCGGATACAATATCGCCTATGGTCAGGGTGATGCCGATATGGCGAAAGTGGCCGCCGCCGCGCGTGACGCCGCCATCCTGCCCTTTATCGAAAAGCTACCGCAGGGTTTTGAGACCGAAGTAGGCGAACGCGGGCTGAAATTGTCAGGTGGTGAGAAACAACGTGTCGCTATTGCCCGCACGCTGGTGAAGGGTCCGCCCATCCTGGTGCTCGACGAAGCGACCAGCGCACTCGATTCACGCACTGAACAGGATATTCTTGCCACGTTAAAACGCGTGGCGAAGCGCCGCACCACCATTGCCATTGCCCACCGCCTGTCAACCATTGCCGATGCCGACCGCATATTGGTGCTGGATGATGGCCAATTGGCAGAAGCGGGGCGGCACCTCGATCTGCTGGAGCGGCGCGGGCTCTATGCTGAAATGTGGGCGCGACAGGCGCGTGAGCAGAAGAAGGAGGACGAGGCGGCTGAATAACACAGCCGTCCCAAGGCCTTATTCTTCAACAGCGGGGCGGATCAGATCAGCCCGCGACAGGTCAAGTTGATCGACCGGGATCACCTCTACTTCGCCACGCAGAGCCTTGAGGTCATCGAGGAAATATTGCGCATCACCCACGACCACCAATGAAGCACGTTTCGGGTCCACATAACGCGCAGCTGCTTCTGCCGCATCGCTCACGCTGACCGCTGACAGGCGTTCGGCAGTGCGCAGTGCCTCTTCCGGCTCGATCCCACGCAGCATCAGGCTGGCAACCTGGCCATTAAAGCCGCTGCTGGTTTCCAGGCTGCGCGCCAGCGCGCCGCCCAGATACAGTCGCCTTTTCTCCAGCGCGTCCTCGCTCAGCGGATCGCTGGCCAGTTTGGCGAACTGATCGAGGAAAATGGTCGCCACCTCATCCGCTGTTTCATTCTTGGTCTGCGCATTGGCGGTTAGCGTGGCGATATCGCTACGCTGCGACAGGCTGGAATAGGCACCATAGCTGAGCGCGCGCTTGGTCCGCACCTCTTCAAACAGGCGACCATTGCTGCCGGAACCCAGCACTGTATTGGCAAGCCAGAGATTGTAGAAATCAGCATCTTGCCGCGCCAATGTACGCATACCAGCGATCACGGCCGCCTGCCCCGCATCGGGCATATCCACTACGATTGTGCGCAGTGGCACATCCACGCCAGCCGGTTTTGTCACCAGCTGAGGTGCGGATACGCCACTCGTCCAACCACCCAACAGATCATTGGCCAGATCGCGCGCCGCACCTGCATCAATCCCGCCACTCACCACAATTTTGGCGCTTGCCGGGTGCCAATAGGTCTGGCGATGGGTCAGTAGATCAGCCGCGGTGATCGCAGACAGGCTATCCGGATTGGCTACCTGCCCATAGGGTGCATCGCCATAAAGAATACGCGTTGCCACCATATTGGCCAGCTCGCCGGGGTCTTTCATCCCCGCCAGCAAGCCATCCAATGCGCGTTTGCGCTCCAGCTCCAATTCCGCATCAGGAAAACTGGCATGCTGGATAACATCCACCATGATGCCCCCCGCCTCTGCCAGATTTACCGTGGGTGCCGTCAGGCTGACAACCGTGCCATCCGCACTCGCCCCAATGCCCAGGCTGGCCCCCAGCGATTCGAGCGCGGCAGCGATCTGTGTCGCGCTACGTGTCGGGGTTCCCTTATCCGCCACGCTTGCCGCCAATCCGGCGACGCCCGCCTTGCCCGCAGGATCGGTGGCGTCCCCGCCGGAAAACACCAGGCTGATTGTTACGATGGGCACATCGCTGGTCTGAGCGCTGACCAGCGTGATGCCATTGTCCAGCGTGGTATCGACAAAGGGCGCACGCACCACTTCGGGCACGGCGCCGGGCGCTGGCGGTGCCATACGCTCGCCTTCGGCCAGCACCTGCCGAGGTTCACCCGTCGCGGGCGGAACTCTGCCGAATTTAGGCATGGGCACCGGGTTGGCATAGGCCGCAGGGTCGTCTTCCCCCGCAGTATAAGTGAGCGCCACCTTGCCATCGGGCCGCAACCAGGCCTGGGCAACACGCTGCACATCGGCCGCCGTGACCGCTGCAATGGCCTCCAGCCGTTTATCCGCTGCGTCAGGGTCTCCCGTCGACACCAATGCTTCGCCCAGTTCAAAGGCGCGGCCTTGGGCGGTTTGGCGTTGCGAGAGGGCCGATGCGAAAATCTCGCTCTTGGCTTCACGCAATTCGGCATCACTCACCCGCTCGCTGCGCATCTGTTCCATAACCGTATCCATCAGCGCGGCGGCTTCATCCATGTCGGCGGTGGGGCTGAGGATAGCGAAACTATATAAAAAACCTCCATTTTCGCCCAGATCTTCGCCCTGTCCGGCATCCACCGCCTTGCCACTGCGCACCAGCGCATCATGCAAGCGGCTGTTGTCCCCGCGAGACATGATGGTTGAAAGAACTTCCAGAGGCGCAGCATCAGGATGGGTGATGTCTGGTGCCTGCCACAATGCCGCCACCACTGGCAGCGGCACATTGGGCGCTGTGGCATGGACTGTGCGCGGCTGAGTCCGCAGGCGCTCCTCGCCCGTCACCACAACCGATATCGGGTTTGCGCGGCGCGGGATATCGGTGAAATATTGATCGACCAGTGCGTGCAGCCGGGGCATCTCGAAATTGCCTGCGACAATCAGCGTCGCCGTGTCCGGGCCATAAAACGCCTGGTGAAAAGCGCGCGCATCATCCAGCGTGGCGGCATCCAGGTCTTCGATGGAACCAATCCCGGGGCGGCGCATCGGCAACGTGTCATAGGCGTTTTCCGCCACCACGAAGCGGAACAACCGGCCATAGGGCGGTGCAAGCACACGCTGGCGCAGTTCTTCCTTCACCACCGAACGTTCTTTTTCGAACACTTCGGCATCGACCACAGGATAGGCCATGCGCTCGCGGTGGGTCCAAAGCATCGTTTCGAGATATTGCGCCGGGACAGTCTCGTAATAATTGGTTCGATCCGTGCCGGTTGATGCATTGCGCACCCCGCCCACATCCTCTGTCAGGCCGTTGATCATATTGTACGGCATGTTCACCGTCTTACGGCTGAGGATATGTTCGAACAGATGCGCAAACCCGGAACGGCCATCGGGGTCGTTCTTGGCCCCCACTTCATACCACAGGGATGTCGTGACATTGGCTGTGGAATTGTCCTGAATGGCAATCACCTGCAGGCCATTATCCAGCACCCAGCGCGTATATTCGATCTTGGGCGCGGACAGGGTGGTCGCTTCGTCAGCTGCCTCATGATGCCTGGCCAGCACCGGGTTGGCGTTCACCAGCGCAGCCGCGCAAGTGGCGGCGAGAATGGATTTCAGCATTGTATTGCAGTCCTCTGAATATGTCTGGTCACACTAAAGCGATTAGGGTCAGACAACTCAATTAATTATCGGTCATTCTCCGGCAAACCGCCCATGCCAATCGACCTGCGTCACGATACACGGGTTACACGCGCCTTGCGCTGCACCGCACAATGGGCCAATGAGCGCGCATCGTCCGCCCATCTGCACCATCAAGTGCATCCGGGCACCCGAAAATCCCGCTTGGCAGGTATATCATTATGGCCCAACCCGGCATGCAAGCCGCTGGCTGGTTAAGCAATATTCGCGCAGACATTCTGGCAGGTATTGTAGTGGCGCTCGCGCTAATCCCAGAAGCAATCGGCTTTTCGATCATTGCCGGGGTGGACCCACGCGTGGGACTATATGCCTCTGTCGCGATTGCCATTGTCATCGCCTTTACCGGCGGGCGTCCGGGCATGATCTCTGCCGCGACGGCCGCAGTCGCGGTGGTGGTGGTGCCGCTGGTGCGCGATCACGGCGTCGAATATCTGTTCGCTGCGACCATATTGATGGGTGTGTTTCAGGGCATCGCCGCTTTGCTGCGGCTGGACCTTTTGATGCAATTCGTAAGCCGTTCGGTGATCACAGGTTTCGTCAACGCGCTCGCCATATTGATCTTCATGGCGCAGCTACCGCAACTGGACCCGACCGACCCAGCGATTGGCTGGCAGGCCTATGCCATGGTCGCAGGCGGGCTCGCGATCATCTACCTCTTCCCAAAGCTGACCACCGCCGTGCCCAGCCCGCTGGTGGCGATCATCGTACTCAGCGTGATCTCCATCGGCCTGCATGCGCCCGTCCACACCGTCAGCGATATGGGCCAATTGCCCGAAGGCCTGCCCTATTTCGCGCTGCCAGACGTGCCGCTCAATTGGGAAACGCTGCGTATCATCGCACCCTATTCGCTGACGATGGCGGCGGTGGGCCTGCTCGAATCACTGCTGACCGCGCAGATCGTGGATGACATGACCCATACCGATTCGAACAAGCAGCGCGAATGCGCCGGACAAGGCACGGCCAATGTGGTCGCAGCTTTGTTCGGCGGCATGGGCGGCTGCGCGATGATTGGCCAATCGGTGATCAATGTGACGAGTGGCGGGCGCGGCAGGTTGTCCACGCTAATGGCAGGCGTGACGTTGCTGATATTGCTGGCTGTGCTTGGCCCCTGGGTGGGGCAAGTGCCCATGCCCGCATTGGTGGCAATCATGATCATGGTATCAATCGGCACCTTCAGCTGGAACTCGATCCCCAATCTGCGCCACCACCCCTGGCAAAGTTCGGTCGTCATGTTGGCAACCGTGGTGATGGTGGTGGGCACGCATAATCTGGCGCTGGGCGTGCTGGTGGGTGTGCTGCTGTCCGGCATCTTCTTCACGGGCAAGGTGATGACGATGTTTGGCGTTACCCGCACCCGCGATGAGCAGACCGCGACTTATGTCGTGACCGGGCAGATATTCTTTGCCAGCGTGGATCGGTTCAGCCGTGCCTTCGGGCGCGAGAGTGATCGACCCGACCCGGCAGACCATGTGGTGATTGACGTAACCCGCGCGCATTTCTGGGATATTTCCGGCGTCGATGTGCTGGACAAGGTGGTGGAACGGATGCGCCGCAATGGCCGCAGCGTTCAGGTGATCGGCCTTAACGAAGCCAGCGCCGATCTGGTCGACAAATTTGCCCTGACCGACAAGACCGGGGTGGAGATCGGGCTAGCGCCGCATCCTTGAGGGCGAGCAGTCAGCCCCGCTTGCCTTCATAGCCTGGCCACACCACGGCTTGGGCTACTTTCATTCTGGAGCCCCACCAATCATAGGTCATGCGCGGTTCGCCATAGAGCTGCCAGCCGTCCTCCAGCGCCTTGGACACTTTCTCGCAAAATTCGCGGTCATCCCTGCCGGTGAGCAAGCGATACGGCAGGGCGCCTGCCGGGGGACGAGATTTGCCGATCTCTGGCATGCAACGCCTTCCTTAAAGAATGTATTTCGACAGATCGCTGTCGCCCGCGAGGTCAGCCAGCCGCGTGCGCACATAGGCGGCATCCACCTTGATCGTTTCGCCCGCATGGTCCTCTGCCTCAAAGCTGATTTCTTCCAGCAGCTTTTCCATCACCGTCTGCAAACGGCGCGCGCCGATATTTTCAACGCTTTCATTCACCTGCGCCGCGATCCGAGCGACCTCGCCAACCGCATCTTCAGTAATGTCCAGCTCGACCTTTTCCGTGCCGATCAGCGCCTTGTACTGCGCCACCAGATTGGCACGGGTTTCTGACAGGATGCGCACAAAATCCGCTTCGGTCAGCGCGCGCAATTCCACCCGAATTGGCAGGCGGCCCTGCAATTCAGGCAGCATGTCAGATGGCTTGGCGACATGGAAAGCGCCGCTGGCGATGAACAACACATGGTCGGTTTTCATCGGGCCATATTTGGTGCTGACGGTGGTCCCTTCTATCAGCGGCAGCAGATCGCGCTGCACGCCTTCACGGCTGACCGACCCTCCACGCACATCGCTGACCGCAATCTTGTCAATCTCATCCAGGAACACGATGCCATTGGTTTCCGCATTGGTCAGCGCCACGCGCGCCACATCATCCTGATCCAGCCGCTTGTCAGCCTCTTCATCAACCAGCTTGTCCCACGCATCGGGCACGCGCAGCTTGCTGCGCTTGGTAGGCTTCTTGCCCATCGCCTTGCCGAACATGTCGGAAAGGTCGATCATGCCGACATTGCCACCCATATTGCCCATGTCGAAGGGCATGGCGGGGGCTTCCTCAACCTCGATCTCCACCTCGGTGTCATTCATGGAATTGTCGATCACGCGCTGGCGGAAGGCCGCACGCGTCGCTTCTGAGGCATTCTCGCCCACCAGCGCATTCAACAACCGTTCCATCGCCGCTTCGCTGGCGGCTTCGCGTACAGCCTCTCTCCGGCGTTCTTTTTCCAGCCTTATCGCTTCTTCCACCAGATCGCGCGCGATCTGTTCAACATCGCGCCCGACATAGCCGACTTCGGTAAACTTGGTCGCCTCCACCTTCACGAAAGGCGCTTCGGCGAGCTTCGCCAGACGGCGCGAAATCTCTGTCTTGCCGCAGCCCGTGGGACCAATCATCAATATGTTCTTGGGCGTAACCTCGTCACGCAGTTCAGGGTCAAGGCGTTGGCGACGCCAACGATTGCGCAGCGCCACGGCCACGGCCCGCTTGGCATCCTTCTGCCCGATGATGTGTTCGTCCAGCGCGGCGACGATCGCCTTGGGGGTAAGATTGTCCATGAGTATTTTTCAATCCATTTCGTCATCCCGGCCAGTGAGCCGGGATCCCGCTTTTTTTACCCGCCGCAGGACAAGAGCGAGACCCCGGATCAAGTCCGGGGTGATGGTTCGATTCAGATTTTTTCGAGCGTCACATTACCATTGGTAAAGACGCAGATATCGGCGGCCACCTGCATGGCCTTGCGCGCCAGGACTTCGGGGTCCTGCTCATATTCGGCCAGCGCACGGCCCGCAGCCAGCGCATAATTCCCGCCCGAACCGATGGCGGCAATGCCGCCTTCCGGCTCCAGCACATCGCCATTGCCGGTCAACACCAGCAGGCTGTCCTGATCCGCTACGATCATCAGCGCTTCCAGATTGCGTAGATATTTGTCCGTGCGCCAATCCTTGGCCAGTTCCACCGCCGCGCGCAGCAACTGGCCGCGATATTGTTCCAGCTTCTTTTCCAGCCGTTCAAATAGGGTGAAGGCATCAGCCGTGGCACCGGCAAAACCGGCGATAACATTGCCCCCTTCACCAATGCGGCGCACCTTGCGAGCATTGGGCTTCATCACGGTATTGCCCATGGAAACCTGCCCATCGCCCGCGATCACCGTGGTGCCGCCGCGCTTCACACCGATAATGGTGGTGCCGTGCCACTGGGTCAGGCCGTGGCTGTCATTTCGATTGTCCATGTCCCGGCATATGGGGTGCCTGGGCGAAGGGTCAAGAATGGCCTTGGTCGTAAAAACCCAACCAATCCCGCGTCAGACGCCCGGACCACCCGGAGCCGCGCCCGCGCCAACCTGCCCGATATTGCCGAACAGATCCTCCAGAAAGCCGCGTTCCCGGCCCAATGTTGGCGTTTCATCGCCATCGGGCCGCAGGAAGGCAACATTTTCCATGCCACTGCGATTGACCGTGACGACATTGCCAGCCGCATCGAAAGTCACCGCCAGCACAGTTTGCTCATAAGTGCGCGGACGAACAAAGGGCTTACGCTTGGTGGTGTTGGAAATGTAATACCAGGTCTTGTCACCATATTCGCTAACATAGGTCGGGCGGCCCAGCGCACCTTCCACCGATTGCCGGTTATCGATGCCGGGTGCGACCGAATCGACCACCACATTATCCACGATATAGCCGCGCGTTTCCCGGATAGAACTGCAGGCTGAAAGACCGATACCGGTCGCTGCCACCAGGCCCCATTTCAACGCCTTCGCCCTGTCCATCAGATGATCAACCTTCTTACCTGCCTTGACAACATCGGTGCTTTGCCCGCGCGCCAACCATTCCTATATTCAGCCACGTGCCTTACGGCTATGCCGCGCTGCTTGCAACGCTGTGTATTGCCGCGATTGGGCATAGCGATTTGAATTCAGGCTGAACGCCGCATTTCTTTTAGGAGCCTTCCTGTAACCATGTCCCTTATTGCCCGCCTGTTTGGCCGCGACAAAGATGACCATGCAGTGGTTCGCCCGCTCTGGCAGCGTACCATCGCACTGGCGCGCGACCCGGCCTGGTATGCCGAATGCGGCGTGTCTGACACGGTGGCAGGGCGGTTCGACATGGTCAGCGCGATATTGAGCCTGGCCATCATGCGAATGGAGAATAGCCCATCACTGAAGGGCGACACCGCCCTGATCACCGAAATGTTCGTTGATGAATTGGACGGGCAGCTACGCGAAATGGGCACCAATGATGTGGTGGTGGGCAAACGCATGGGCCGGCTGGTCAGCGTGCTGGGCGGACGCTTGGGTGCCTATCGCGCGGCGCTAAAATCACCCGACCGGATCAAACAAATGGCAGAGGTAGTCACACGCAATATCAGCATGGTCGACAATGGGTCATCAAGCTGCATCGCTGAAAAGCTGGCCGCGCTGCATGATAGATTGGCGGCATTGGATGATGCCACTCTGATGGCTGCGGAGGGATGGCAATGAGCAAGGGCGAACTGCAGCGCATGGTCAAGGCGCGCCAATTACCCGCCAAGGCAATCGAAATCACCACGAATGAGGCGGAACGTGCCGCGCTTGCCTATCGCTTCGATCTGCCTGCGGTGGGAAGCCTCAATGCCGAAATCTCGCTGGAGGAAGATGGCAAGGCCGTGCTGGCGCGGGGGCGGTTGCAGGCACAAATCATGCAGAGTTGCGCGATTTCCGGCGAGGAGTTTCCCGTCAGCGTGGACGAGCCGGTGTTGCTGCGCTTTATCGAAGAGGGAACGATTGATCCTACCCTGTCAGCCGACGAAGAAATCGAAATTGAGCTGAGTGGCGAGGATTGCGACGAAATCGAATATTCGGGCGATGCCTTCGATCTGGGTGAGGCCGTGGCCCAATCGCTAGGTCTGGCAATCGATCCCTACGCCACCGGCCCCAACGCCGATGCGGCGCGTGACAAGGTAGGCATCGTAACAGACGATACCCCCAGCGGACCACTGGCAGCTGCGCTGGCGGCCCTGAAAAAGGATTGAGTTTCTGCGTCTGAGATACTGAACGATCAGAACGGGATATCGTCGTCCAGATCGTCATAATTGGAATTATTACTGCCCTGGTTGCCGTTGCCGCCACCCTGGTTGCCGCCACCCTGGTTGCCATTGCCGCCGCCCTGATTCCAGCCGCCACCTGAACGACCACCGCCGCCGCCCTGGCCACCGCCAGCACCGTCCAGCATGGTCAGCGTGCCGTTCATGCCGCGGATCACAACCTCGGTCGAATAGCGATCATTCCCGCTCTGATCCTGCCATTTGCGGGTTTGTAGCTGGCCTTCAATATAGACCTTGCTGCCTTTTTTCAGATAGCGCTCGACAACGCCCACCAGACCTTCAGAAAAGATCGCGACGCTGTGCCATTCGGTGCGTTCCTGCCGCTCACCCGTATTGCGATCCTTCCACGTCTCGCTGGTGGCGATACGCAAATTGGCCACCTTGCCACCATTCTGGAAGCTGCGGATTTCAGGGTCCGCCCCAAGGTTCCCGATGAGCATTACCTTGTTGAGTGACCCGGCCATGAAAACAATCCTTCGCTATAAACCCAGCGCCAACGCGCCCCAGTAGGTGATTCCCGCGAAGACATAGGCCAGCCCGAACAGGTATGCCAACATGAAGGCGGGCCATTTCCACCCGTTTGTTTCACGTCGAGCAACGGCGATGGTTGAGATACATTGCGGGGCGAACACAAACCAGGCGAGGAAGGCCAGCGCGGTGGGCAAACTCCAGCGTTTGGCGACCTCTGCCTCCAGCGCGGCCATGGTCCTATCCTCGTCATCCGAACCCACTGCATATGTTGTGGCGAGCGAGGACACAGCCACTTCGCGCGCGGCCATGGCCGGCACCAGTGCCAGCGTCATTTCGCGATTGAAACCAATCGGTTCAAAAGCAGGTTGCATGACCCCTGCAATCTGCCCGGCAAAGCTGGCTTCAATCTGATCCTCACCCGGCGGCGCCTTGGGGAAGGTCAGCAACAGCCACAGCACAATCGTGACCATGAAAATGATCGTACCTGCGCGGCGCAGGAACACCCAGGCGCGCTGCCACAGCCCGATCAGCAGATCCTTGATATGCGGCAGCTGGTAACGCGGCAGTTCCATAATAAACCCGCTGGCGGCCCCGCGCGTGGCTGTGCGGCGCAGCACCAACGCCGCCGCCATCGCCCCGATAATGCCCGCAATATAGAGGCCAAACAGCACCAGCCCCTGCAACCCGATACCCGGCCCGACCTTGGTGGCAGGAATCACCGCGGCGATGATTACACCATAGACCGGCAGCCGCGCCGAACAGGTCATTAGCGGGGCAACCAGTATTGTTGTCAGCCGGTCCTTTGGGTCAGCAATGCTGCGCGTCGCCATGATGCCGGGAATGGCGCATGCGAAGCTGGACAGCAGCGGGATGAAGCTGCGGCCGGACAACCCGACAGAAGCCATCAGCCGGTCCATCAGGAAGGCAGCGCGCGCCATATAGCCCGATGCCTCCATCACCAGAATAAAGAAGAACAGGATCACGATCTGCGGCAGGAACACCACCACCGATCCGACCCCGCCAATAACCCCTTCGGTCACCAGGTCGCGCAGGAAGCCGCCGGGGAATGTCGCCACCACCCATTCGGACAGCAGACCCGCGCCCGCCTCCAGCGCATCGGCAAAGGGCGTGGCCCAGGCGAACACTGCCTGAAAGATCACGAAAAGCAGGCCGAAAAGGATCACCGGCCCCAGCCATGGATGCAGCAGCACACGATCCAGCCCCGAATGCAGGCGATGTACGCCACTTTCTGAAAGAATCGCTGCCTTGGCGATATTCTTCGCCGCCAGCCGCCGTTCGGGCAGGGTCAGGTGGCCCGCCCGCCTGGTTTTTTCCGCTTCGCTGTCCAAACGCCTCACATTGGCGGTGGCATCCAGCAATTCGGAGAGACCCCGCCGTCGCACCGCCACAGTCGGCACCACGGGAACGCCCAGCGCGCGCTCCAGCGCGGCAGGGTCCACCACCAACCCATCGCGCTCTGCCAAATCAACCATATTGAGCGCCACCAGAGTGGGTAGCCCCAGTTCGATGATTTCCTGAGCGAAAACCAGATGTTGTTCCAGGTTGGCCGCGTCCAGCACCAGCACAATCACATCGGGCTGCGCCTCGCCCGCGAACTCGCCCAGCACCACCTTGCGCGTGACCAGTTCATCGGGGCTGGTCGCCTCCATTCCATAGGAACCGGGCAGGTCAATCAATTCCACCGCCTCACCCGTGGGCAACACAGCACGGCCCGCCTTGCGTTCCACCGTCACGCCGGGATAATTGGCGATCTTCTGCCGCGCGCCGGTAAGTGCATTGAACAGCGCGCTTTTGCCTGCATTGGGGTTGCCGACCAGGGCAATCGTGCGAATGCCACTCATCGGGTCAGGCCTGCTGCACTTCGATGGCGGCGGCATGGCTGCGGCGGAGCGCAACCGTCATCCGGCCAATGGTGATGGCGATGGGATCACGCCCACCGAACACTCCACGATGCGCGATGGAAATTTCTGCTGCCTCATCCACTCCCAGAGCGCGCAGCCGCTGTGCTTCTTCCGGGGCCAGCCGAGCCCAGTCGATTGCTGTAATCGTGGCGGGAACACCGATTGGAAGCTGTTCGAGAATCATGTCACCGCGCTGCCAGAGAGCGAGATTGATTGCAACTGATTATCAATAACTAGGGCGCTGGCACTAGTGTGCCGGATAGCGCAACCGCCCCAGAAAGCTCGCCATGCTGAAATGTTCGCGGTCAGCACTGAACCATTTTGCCTTGGATTTCTCAAACCGCATGACACCCTCAATCCTCCGGTCGAGGAAGGCCGCTGTTTCCGCCTTCCCCTCACTATTATCACCCACAAACACGGCCAGCGTGGCCGCATAAATGCCCGCCAGTATCGTGCGTTTGGTATAGTGGTTGTAATCGGCGGAGTTGTCCCCGGCTTTGCGCCACATCAAATCGGCCGAATGCCAGCCCAGCTTCATTGATTGCGCCACATTTTGCGGCATGGCCATGATCGCCAGCGCGCGGCGCAGCGCCTCTTCCTGCCCTGCGACAGCATCCAACCGATACTGCACCAGCGCACGAATACGTTCGCGGATCTTCATCTGGGCCAGTTGATCCGCTGATAATTCAGCTTCCATCTGCACATCGATGGCCGCGATCCACCCCGCGATCATATCCATCGGCCCATCGGGAAAGGCCAGTCGAGCGACATCCAGATCAGCACCCAGTGCTTCAGCCGCATGGCGCAGCGCAGCATCGCCCCAGCCGTCAAACACCGCCTCCTCAGCGACCTGCAAAGCCAGCGCCAATCGCAGCTCGTCCAGCGTCAGGTCGGCAATGTCAGCCATGTCAGAAGCTGGGGCCATAATTGGCCGCTTCATCCTGGCCCTTGCGCTTCTCGTCAGCCTTATCGATTTCGTCCATCACCTGGCTATTACCCTGCAGCAGCGCAGCATAATCGCGTGCGGAGCGCCCTGAATTATCCGTGCGGTCCGGATTGGCCCCATTGCCCAACAACATGCGGATAATGGGAATATCGCGGCTGTGAACTGCGGTGACCAATGGCGTTTCACCCGCCACATTGCTGACCTCTACATCCGCACCTGCCTGCAACAGGGCATCCACCCCATCTGCATAACCCAATGTTACGGCGAGCTGCAGTGGCGAAACCCCCTGCTTGTTGCGGATATTGGGATTAGCACCGCGTTCTGTCAGAAACCTGATCCACAAGGCATCACGCCGCGCAGTAACGATATGTAGCGCGGTTTCGCCCGTGGAAATATCACGCGTATTGACCACGGTCGTCCCCGGCTCGTTCAAGGCATCGGTAACCACCTGTCCATCACGATCCTTCACCGCCTTCAAAAATTCATAGCCATCGGAAAAGAATTGCGCGCCCACAGGCGCCGCCATGATGGAAGCGCCCAATGCCAATGCCAGGCCAATCTTGCGCATAACCAAACGCGCCACGCTGTTATCCTTTCACAATTGCTGTCAAAAAAGGTGTGATACACCTCTTGCCCATCACCGGTTAGCAGACGATGAACCGCCGCGCCATGCCAATACAGATTCGAAAACTCGCCCTCGCCCCCTTCGCTGCCATCGCGCTGACCCTTTCCGCCTGCGGCGCGCCTACGACGCAAAACGCGGGTGAACCGCCGCTGGCAGGGGCCGATATTGGCGGGCCGTTCGAACTGGTGAACAAGGATGGGCAGACCATCCGCTGGGCTGATTTTGCGGGCAAGTATCGCATGGTCTATTTCGGCTTTACCTATTGCCCCGATATCTGCCCCACCGATGTGGGTCGGATGGTTCACGGGCTGAACACTTTTGCAAAAACACATCCCGATTTGGCCGCGAAAGTGCAACCGATCTTTATCTCGATCGATCCTGAACGCGATAAGCCCGCGGTAATTGGCGAATTTTCCGCCGCTTTTTCTGACGATCTCATCGGGCTGACCGGCACACCCGAACAGGTGAATGCGGCTGCGGACACATTCCGCGTATTCTATTCGCGGGGGGAAGACACCCCCGGCGGCGGCTATCTGATGGATCATTCCGCCATCGTCTATCTGTTCGGCCCTGATGGTGAACCGATTGCCACCCTGCCCACCGATCAGGGTGCCGATGCTGTGGCTGCGGAATTGGCGAAATGGGTGAGTTGAGAGCCAACTTCTGGGAACTGCCGCTGGGCGATCTGAACCGTGCGGAGTGGGAAGCTTTGTGTGATGGATGCGGCCGTTGCTGCCTCCACAAGATCGAGGACGCCGACACAGGCGAGATTGCAGAAACCAATGTCGCCTGCCGCCTGCTCAACCCCAAAACAGCGCAATGCAGCGATTATCGCAATCGCAAGGCCTTTGTGCCCGATTGCCTGCGGCTGACCGCGCGGATCATTGACGATGTGCCGTGGCTGCCCAGCACATGTGCCTATCGCCTGCGCGCCGATGGCAAGCCGCTGCCGGATTGGCACTATCTGATCAGCGGGGAGCGGGATTCAGTGATCGAAGCAGGCGCATCGGTGGTGGGCCGTGTGGTGAACGAAGTGGATGCCGGACCGCTGGAACATCATATCGTTGAATGGTGGCCCGAATGATTGACTGGCTGCGGCGCGAAATGCTGGAGCCTCAGATTGATCTGGGCCTGCGCACCGTGCCCATCGTGCTGAAACGCAATGCCCGCGCGCGTCGTTTGACCCTGCGGTTGGCACCTGACGGCAGCGAGGTTCGGCTGACGCTGCCCCGATGGGCACGCAGTGCAGAGGCCATCGCCTTTGCCCATGCGCGGCGCGATTGGCTGATCGGACAATTGGCGAAGCTGCCCCAACGAGAAACCCCGCAAGTGGGCGGCGCGATCCAATATCGCGGTGATGCACTGCGCATCGATTGGCACGAAAAAGCTCCCCGCCGCCCTGCCATGGTCGAAGGCGCGATCCGGTTGGGCGGGCCACAAGATGCGCTGGAAAGCCGCCTGGGCCGTTGGCTGGAGGGGGAAGCGCGGCGGCTATTCACACTGGATGTGGCGCATTATTGTAGCCTGGCGGAACTGGGGCCTGTGCCCGTCTCGCTATCACGTGCTCAACGGCGCTGGGGCAGCTGTTCGGACCGCAAGCGTATCCGGCTGAACTGGCGGCTGGTGCAGGCCCCCGATCATGTGCGCCGGTCTGTGGTCGCGCATGAGGTGACGCATCTCATTCATTTCGATCACAGCCCCGCCTTCCACTCCATGCTGGGCAATATCTTTGAAGGCGAGATCGCCACGGCCGACCAATGGCTGAAGGATCACGGGCGCACACTCTACACCCAATTCGGCTGAGGTACTCCTGCCCACTGGCACAAAGCCATTGCTGCCCCTATGTTCGCCCCATGTTTTCGAAGAGCCGTTTCAACCCCAGCGCAGGCGTGACCGATTTCTGGGGCTATATCCGCAGGCCGCAGCCCTATCGGCTGCCGATCCTGCTGGTGTCGGCCATCCCCTTCAGCCTGATCTTCTATTGGGCGATTTCCGAACGCGTTTATATCCCGCCCGAACGGCCCGATGTGACCTTCATCACCACCTATGCCGCCGGGCGCAGCGATGCTGAAATTATCGAATCCAACATCGCCAATCAGCGGCGCAAGGATGAACTGCAGGCGCAAATTGACGCGATCGAGGCCGAAAAGAAGCAGATGTATCGCGATTTGGGCCGGGCCACCGGGCTGGATGTCGATGCGATGGAAGCCAAAATCGCCGAGGATGAGGCGAGCGCCGAGGCGGAACGCACAGCGCGCCACAGCCGATCTGGCACTGACACCACCACCCCCAGCAGTACAGCCAGCAATGGCGAGTGATGATGCGCGCTGGATGGCAGCTGCGGCGCGGCTGGCCGTACGTGGCCGCCCCTTAAGCCGCCCCAACCCCGCCGTGGGAGCAATCCTGATGAACAATGGAGTGGCTGTCGGGCGCGGCTGGACGCAGGCGGGCGGCAGGCCCCATGCAGAGGCGATGGCGCTGGCAGAGGCAGGTAAGGGCGCGCGCGGCGCGACCGCCTATGTCACGCTGGAACCCTGCGCACACAAATCAGATCGCGGCCCGGCCTGTGCTGATCTGCTGGCAGCGGCGCAACCGGCGCGCGTGGTGATTGGCGTTGCGGACCCTGATCCGCGCACATCGGGCATAGGTACTGCGCGGCTGCGCGAGGCCGGAATTGAAGTCACGCAACTGGATGATCCGGCAGCGCACGCCAGTTTGGAAGGCTATCTGACACGCGCGGAAAAACGTCGCCCCTTCGTGACGCTGAAGCTCGCCATGTCTCAAGACGGGTTTATCGCCCGCGAACCGGGGCAGGACCCATGGATTACGGGCGAGCCCGCCCGCGCCCATGTTCACGCCATGCGCGCCATGCAGGATGCCATTCTGGTGGGTGGCGGAACGTGGCGCAGCGATGCCCCACGGCTGGATGTACGGCTGCCGGGGCTAGAGGCGCTCAACCCGCACCGCATTGTGTTGACCAGCGACTCGCTGGAAGGCGTGACAACCATCGCTACGCCGAAACAAATCGGCAATCTGGCGGATGTGCAATATCTCTATGTCGAAGGGGGTGCGGCCACAGCGCAGGCATTCCTCAGCGCCGGACTGGTCGATCAGCTGCATATCTATACCGCCCCGATCACGATTGGCGCAGGGGTGAAAGCGCCCGACGCTTTGCAGCCCGCAACCCTCGCCACCACCCCCGAGTGGCGCGTAATCGAAAAACGCCAGCTTGGCAGCGACAGCTTCACTGCCTATCAGCGGGAAAGCTGAGCAGGAGACGCAAGTGTTCACCGGAATTGTTACCGCCATTGGCACGATTACGAAGCGTGAGGAACGCGGCGATCTGCGGCTGACCATCTCCGCCCCGCTCGACCCGGCACGGATCGACATCGGTGCCTCCATCGCCTGTTCGGGCGTGTGCCTGACCGTGGTGGAACGCGGCGGTAGTGCGGGCGACGCCTGGTTTACAGTGGATGTATCGGGAGAGACCGTATCCTGCACCCGGCCCGGCATGTGGGAAGAGGGCAGCCGCATCAATATAGAGCCTTCACTGCGGCTGGGTGACGAGCTGGGCGGCCATATCGTCACCGGCCATGTCGATTCGATGGGCAAAGTGGTGGCAAAAGATGCGGCGGGCGATTCCACCCGTCTGGAAATCCGGGCGCAGCCAGCACTCGCCCCCTATATCGCCGCCAAGGGATCGATCACCCTCGATGGCACATCGCTGACGGTCAACAGCGTGCAGGACCAGAGCGATGGCTCATGCGATTTTGTGCTCAATATCATCCGGCATACGGCAGAGGTGACGACACTGGGCGCGCTGAAACCGGGCGACAGCGTCAATCTGGAGATCGATGTGCTGGCTCGTTACCTTAAACGGATGCAATCGCTGGCAGGGTGATTAGGTGGCGCCAAACACGGAAACCCTTATCCCGTCACTCTGAACTTGATTCAGGGTTTATTTCACCAGCTGATACAACTGCTTTTGGGCACGATCGATGCTAAAACAAGTTCAGCATGACGTCTTGATTTTCGGCTAGCCGTCGCGCCACTGGCCTCAATTGCCCGGAGCGAGCGGCCCCGCGGCGAAACTCTCGCGCGTAATCTCGAAAACCACATGGCGGATCAACTGCCCCGCGCGTTCCACCTCTTCAACCATATCGGTCAACCGGCCGCCGATCTTTTCCATTGCCTTGCGGGAACGCCAATTCGCCTCACCCACGCGGAACAGCACACGCGGCACGCTTTGCAAAGCATGCGCCAGCATCAGCCGTTTCATCTCGGCATTGATGCCACTGCCCCACAGGCTGCGTGCAATATAGCTCCAGCCTATTTCCATTGCCTGCGGGTCGAGCGCATTGGGCCGATATTGCGATGATCCGATCACGCGGTCACTGCCCCGCTCCACCGCCACCAGCGCGCCGCCCGCAGCCAGCCCTTCATCAAAGAAAGCACTGAACACATCCGTCTTCCACCGGTCGCGAAAGGGATGCTGTTCCCACAGCAAGGGATCATGCGCGATCTGATACAGCGCATCACGATCTGCCGCCGTCATGGGGCGCAGAATGATACGGGAACCTTCCAGCCGGGGCTGGCGGTCCATCGCTCAGCCCGTCACTGCGGCAAGAGCGGAGATGAACTTGTCCAGATTGCCCACATGCAGGCCCGCCACATTGATACGGCCAGAGCCAGCCATATAGATGGCATGCTCTTCACGCAGCTGCTTCACCTGATCGGGCGAAACGGGCAGCATAGCGAACAGGCCGTTCTGGCTGCCATAGGGGCGTAGATCGACCGAGCCGGCAGTGCCAGCGGCCTCCATGGCAGAACGCACCTGACGCATCCGGCCCCGCATCTGTTCCAACTCTTCCAGCCACAGTTTCACCAGCGCTTCGTCCCGCAGGATCACCCGTACCGCAGCGCCGCCGTGATCGGGTGGCATGGACCAGCTGGCGCGAGCCAGCGCATTGGCGTTAGAGAAGATCACCGGCAGATCGTCCGCGCTTTTCACCATTGCGTAGAATGCACCCACGCGATCCCGATAGACGCCGAAATTCTTGTCACAGCTATAGGCCACGAAAGCTTCGGGCACGGCGGCCAGAACCTTGCGCAGGCCATAGGCATCTTCTTCCATGCCCTGGCCCAGCCCCTGATAGGCGCAATCGATAATCGGGAAGGTGCCGCTTTCTGCAAAGGCCGCGGCAATCGCATCCCAATCATCATTGCTATAATCGATACCAGTGGGGTTGTGGCAGGATGCATGCAGCAGCACAGCCTCATTCGGTCCGCCTGCCTTGATCACCGCCAGCACCGACTCCAGATCGGCAGTACCGTCTGCGCGGGCATGATCGAACAGTGCCACTTCGATATCGACATCGGCCATGATCTGCGCGTGGTTGGGCCAGCTGGGCTTGCCCATGTGAACACGCTCACAACCGGCGCGATTGGCCAGCGCCACGGCCAGACGGACCGCGCCCGTGCCACCTGGCGTCTGCATGCCGGAAATACGCCCGCCCATGGTCGCATCATCGCCAAAGATATAGGGCATCAGCGCATGGACAAAGCCCATATCGCCTTCAGGGCCAAGATAGGCCTTTGTATCCTGCTCATCGACCAGAATCTGTTCGGCCCGCTTGATCGCGGCAAAGACGGGCGTATCGCCCTGCCCCGTGCGATAGACACCCACCCCCAGATCAATTTTGTCCGGCCGGGCATCATCATTGTAAAGCTTGATTAACGCGAGCAGCGCATCCGGCGCCTGTTGTGTGAGTCGTTCCAGCATAGTGGCGCCCCAATGCCGTGCGCAGCGTTGCACCGCAACAGGCAAATGCCATGATTGCGCAATTGGCTGGCCGCACGCGCGGGGCCAGCCAGATTTACGCTATCAAAATGGCAGCCAGCGCTGCTTCTTGGAAAACTTCATATAGCCGGCATTGATGCCCAGCCGCAGCCCTGCGCCCATGCGGATGGGGATCAACACAACATCGCCCTTGCGCAAATAACTGGCCGTCAACCCGCCCACGACATAGGCTTGGCCCTCACCAGCGGGATAGCGTTCATACAGCTCCTCACTGTCATAGAGATTATAGACCAGAACAAAGGTGTTGGCGGCATTGGCCCCGGCATCGAAACCGATAGACGGGCCGGTCCAGTATACCTTGCGCTGCCCCTCTACCTTGTGATGCAAAGTGCCCGATCCATAGCGCAGGCCCACACCCAGCGCAGCGCCTGCTTCACGCCCTGCAATATATGCGTTGGGTCGCCCCTGCTCTTTCAACATGCTTTCGATCATGCGAGCCAGCCCTTCCGCCCCCTTGCCGAACACACCCTCTGCTGCGCCGATCAGATCATCTTCGCCATAGGTGGCTTCGGTTCCCGCAGCGGCGGTGGTGACTTCGGGGTTGGTGGCAGTAGCGGGATCAGCTGCTGCGGCGGCGGCAGGCTGAGCCGACTGACTGTCAGGAAATTCGGGCCATTGATTCACTGGCCCCGGATCACTGGCCGGATCAGCATAGGTTTCGGTGGGCGTCTGCGCCGGAAGTTCGGCTGTATCCGTATTGGCTGCAGGCGATGGGGCAAGGTCGGCATCGATCCCGCCACCGGCATAGGCGCTGTCAGGGTCAATGGTTTCCATCCCCTGTGCGTGAAGCGGAGTGACGGCCAGTGCCAGCGACCCGGCCAAACCGGCGATCAGGCCCAGCACAGCATGTTTGAAACTTGCGAACATTACAGTCACCCAGATGTTGCGAGGGGTGCATTTCTCCCCTCTGGCATTGATCAGAAGAATCGCATGCTGCCCTCACCACAATTGCGCGGCGGTGAACCGAATCGAAAATGCGATGAGTCGAGTCAGTTTGAGGGCAGGCTGTGACGCAGACGGACCGGTTGAAGGGAATTTGCGTCTTTTTTCGCGAAGCACTTGCCGCCCTACACTCCCCCCATTATAGCGCGCCCCTCGCAGCCATAATGCATGCGTTGCGGAGACGTGGGTGAGTGGCTGAAACCAGTTCCCTGCTAAGGAACCATACTCGTAAGGGTATCGAGGGTTCGAATCCCTCCGTCTCCGCCACCTCGCTTTTCCCAGAAAGTCCCGTATAGTCTCCAAACCCGCAGAAATGCGCGGTTTATTGACTTTTCACTGTCCATATAGTTCTCTATATGTTCCAGGGGTTCTCGCACCATGTGTGGGCCTGGGTGTGGGTCTGAAAGGGATGAGGTATGGGCAAGCTGACAGCTCTTGGAATCAAGAATTTGAAGAAGCCCGGGCGCTATTCCGATGGCGAAGGGCTCATGCTCAAGTTTGCTGGCGCGGGAAAAGGCAGCTGGATCGTACGCGTCCAGTCAGGCGGAAAGCGCCGGGATATCGGGCTGGGAACGCTTGGCGATGTCAGTTTGACGCAGGCTCGCGATGCCGCTCGCCTGATTCGGAAGGAAACGCGCGCTGGTGTGGATGTCCTCGCCCAAAGGGAAAGGGAGAGCACCGAGACCCCTTCATTTCGTCAAGCCGCATACATTGTGCACGAAGAACACAAGGTCGCTTGGAAGAACGGCAAGCACCAGACTCAGTGGATTCGGACGCTGGAAACGTTTGCCTTTCCTTCTATCGGTGATCGGCTGGTTTCGGACATCGGGGTGCCTGCCATCCGGGACGTGCTCTCGCCGATATGGTTGACCAAGCCAGAGACTGCACGAAGGGTCAAACAGCGTATCGGTTCCGTGCTCGATTGGGCGTGCGCCAAGGGATACCGGGAATTCGAAGCACCGATGCGATCCGTACTGCGAGGGCTCCCGCGGCAGCCCAAGAAGAACGGGCATTTCGCCGCAATGCCCTATCCGGACGTTCCGGCATTTATGTCGTCGCTGAAGCAGCGATCATCAGTCGGTCGACTTGCGCTCGAATTCCTGATCCTGACAGCTGCGCGCTCCGGAGAAGTGCGTGGGGCATGCTGGAGCGAGCTTGATCTCAAGAAGAAGCTTTGGACCATTCCGGCCGCTAGAATGAAAGCTGGCAATATTCATGCGGTCCCGCTGTCAGCAGCGGCAGTCGATGTAGTGCAGCGAGCCAGAGCATTTCGGTCTCCGAGAAGCGACCTCGTTTTCCCCGGTCAAAGCCCGAAGCGGCCCCTTTCGGACATGACGCTGCTGAAGATCCTCCGAGACCGCGATGAAGATTACACGGTTCACGGCTTCCGTTCAGCATTTCGCGACTGGGTTGCAGAGAAGACTGACTACCCTGGCGAAGTAGCAGAGGCGGCACTTGCTCACACGATCGCCAATAAGGTCGAAGCGGCCTACCGTCGCACCGATTATCTCGATAAGCGCAAGCCGCTCATGAAGGACTGGGGGGAGTTCTGCAAAGCGTAGTGTGTTCACTTTAAGTAGCGTGCCCACCTAAAGGCACCGAGCCAGCCTTCACACGGGTGGGGTCGCAAGTTCAATCCTTGCCGCGCCCACCATGATTTCAATGACTTAGGGACATTGTAATCATGGAGTATGAAACCAGTATGAAAAAGATCGATTGCCCTCCCAGAGTGATTGATCTGATTCGTGAAAGTCCAGCGGGCTAACTGCGGTCGACCTTTAATGCGGGCGATCAGAACCAAAACCTCACGCCAACTACGTAGTTCGTCACGCTTGGATCTTCTCCGGCCAATCGCGCATAATCGGCGCTGCCGCCGACATTCCATTCCTGTTCCACACCGACATAGGGCGCAAATTCGCGGACGAACTCATAGCGCAGACGCAGGCCAAGCTCGGCGCTGTCGAGTCCGGCGCCGATCCCGAGTTCGGGAATGTCCTGTGCAGCAAGATTGATTTCGACACGCGGCTGCAAGATCAGCCGTTGCGTGATGCGCTGGTCTAGTTCAGCTTCGATACGAGCGGTCAGATCGCCCTTGGTCGAGAGAAATGCAGCCGCATCGACCTCGAACAGATAGGGCGCAAGGCCTTGCACACCGATCACGGCATGTGTGCGTTCCGGTCCGGTCAGATCCTGCCGGACGCCTGCCTGCAGATCCCACCACGGGCCAATCGCATGACTCCAGAGGCCCTGAAGTTCGGCCGCCTCCAGTTCTTCACCGAAGCGGCCTTCGCCTTCGGACTTGAACCAGAACTTGTCGATGTCACCACCATAATAGCCCTGCACATCCCAGAGGTAGCCGTCCTCTCCGCCGCGTGCGCGATATTCCGCACGATCGGCCTGGAACCAGAAGACCGGGATGCCGCTGACTTCACGGGCAACTGCTGCGCGCGAGGCAGCCATCCGATCTGCACCGACAAATGCATCAGCCGCATAGGCTGGACCGGTGAAGGCCTCGGGAGGAGGCGGTCCTTGCGGGATGGACGCTTCCTCAGCAGCCGGGCCATGGCCCATGGCGGCATGATCCATCTCGCCGCTGGCAGATTGGCTGTGGTCCATCTGCGAATGATCCATGGTGGAGTGGTCCATAGCAGAACCCGAAGCCGTCCGATCCGGCATGGCTCCATGGGACGAATGGTCCATCGCCTGATGCCCTGCGTGCCGATCCTGTTGCTCCACCGGAGGAGAATCCTCTGCCCCGGCTGGCGCTGAATGATCGTGATCCTGAGCCAAAGCGATTTGGGGCATGGCAATTAACGGAAGGATGAAAAGCAAAGCCTTGCGCATCAGCCTTCTCCCCCCTGCAGCGGGCGGACTGTGACCACCTGAAACATGCCGCTGTGCATGTGATACATGAGGTGGCAGTGGAACGCCCAGTCACCCGGCTCGTTCGCCGTCAGATCAAATTGGGCGCTTCCGCCCGGCTGCACAATCAGCGTGTGTTTCAACGGCTGATGGCCATGCGGCGCATCATTCACCAGTTCGAAGAAATGCCCGTGCAGATGGATGGGGTGCGCCATCATCGTATCGTTCACCAGCTTCACGCGCACACGCTCGTTGAAGGCAAAGCGGATAGGATCATCGGTGACGGCGGAGAACTTCTTGCCGTCGAAAGACCACATATACCGCTCCATATTGCCGGTGAGGTGGATCTCCTTGAGCCGGCTTGGCTGCCGCATGTCAGAGTTCATCTTCGCTGCGACAAGCTGGCGATAATTGAGGACGCGATGGTCGACATTATCGAGGCCGATGCCGGGATCACCCATCCGGTCGACTGGGTTCATGGAAACCATATCCACGCCTGGCCCCACCGCCACGCTGGGTGGTAGCAGCGAGGTATCGCGCATGTTCATGGCACCCATAGCTTCGCCCCCGGACGAAGCACCATGATCCATAGAGCCATGATCCATTCCTGTGCCCGAAGATCCATGGCTCATGCCCATATCCGCCATTGTCAGCAGCGGCGGATCGCGCAATTCGGGAAGCCGGGAGCGAGCACCGGGCTGGCTGGCGAGCATGGCGATAGCCATGCCCGAACGGTCCATCGCCTCTGCAATAATGGCAAAGGCATCGCCGCCGGTCGGCTCGACGATCACGTCATAGGTTTCAGCATTGCCGATCTGGAACTCGTCTACTTCGACCGGGCGGACATCCTGCCCATCGGCGGAGATCACTGTCATTGGCAGGCCGGGAATGCGGATATTGAAGAAGCTCATCGCCGCCCCGTTGATGAAGCGCAGGCGAATGCGTTCCCCCGGATTATAGGCGAATTCGAGCCCGTCTTCAGGGCCATGGCCATTGATGAGATAGGTATAGAGCGGGGCCGAGACGTCCGAAATATCGGTCGGCATCATGCGCATGCGTGCCCACATGCGGCGCTCTGCGCCCGACAGCGGATAATCATCGCTCGCTGTGGTCTTCTGGTAGCTGAAAGGCGCTTCGCCGACCTTGAGCTTGCGCATGATCGCATGCGGATCCATCTCCGACCAATCGGACAGCATGACGACATAGTCCCGGTCAACCTGATGCGGATCGCCATCGGCAGGGTCGATGATAATCGGGCCGTAATGCCCCATCGGCTCCTGCAAAGTATGCGCGTGCCACCAATAGGTGCCCGCCTGGCGGATGGGGAATTCGTAGCGGAAGCTCTCCCCCGGTTCGACCGCCGCCATGGTCACGCCCGGCACTCCGTCCATCAGGAAGGGCAGCAGCAGGCCATGCCAGTGGATAGAGGTCCCCATCGAGCTGTTGTTGAGCAGGTTTACGACAAGGCTCTGGCCTTCGCGCAGCCGCACCAGCGGGCCGGGGATCGTTCCGTTCACGGTCACGGCAGGGCCATGACGACTGCCGGTGGCAAAGCTGGCATCATCTACCGTCATGGTCAGGTGTTCACCGGAAAGCACGTCGCTTCCCTTGCGGGCCAGCGCCCCGCCATGGCTGCCGCTTGCCCATGCCGGCATTGCTTGGCCAAGCCCGATCAGGCTGGCTGCTCCAGCGCTGGCAGTGAGGAATTTGCGGCGATCTACGGAGAGTGGGTTGCTGTTCATACTAGCATTTACGCCAAGTCCTTCAGCACCCCTCAAAAAGTCTCGAATTTTTCGCGCAGGCGCAGCCGCGCCCGATAGACGCGGGTCTCGATTGTCTTCTCGGTAACATTCAACAACTCGGCCGCTTCCCGCTGGGAACGGCCTTCGATCGCCACAAGGACAAGGGCCTCGCGCAACCTGACGGGAAGCCCCGCAATCGCCTTCTGGACGCTCGACAGGGTTTGGCGATCGGCGGCAAGCGCCTCTGCATCGGGTTGGTCATCCGCCAGCAGGAGATCATCTTCAAGCGTGCCAAATCCGAAGAAACGGGCAGTCTTTCGCCGCCGCAACCTGTCTCTGCATTTGTTCAACGTAACCGTTGTCAGGTAGGCGGCCGCTGGCCGCTGCGGATCAAGTTTCGTGCGCGCGACCCAGACCGATGCGAGCGCAGCCTGCACTGCGTCTTCTGCCTCCTCGGCCGATCCAACCATTCGCCTTGCAAGAGCGAGCAATTGTGGGATGAGCGGCTGGACAAGCCGATCAAACGCTGCCCTGTTCCCATCGCGGACCTGCCCAACCAGGCCCCGTTCATCATGCTTTGCGTGCTTCGCCACCGCCGATCATTCGCCGGTATCACCGGTGAGTGAAGCGGCAACCTGCCGATCGAACTGAACTTGTTGTTCGGCATCGAGCAGGCCCCGCATGGCAAAGACATGGCTTACGGTTGCCTTTTGCAGGTCGCCCATGCGCGTATGAACCTCATCAATCGCTGCCGCGACTTTGGGCCCGTATTCATGCTCCTCTTCCATGGCCTTTGCCAGCTGAGCATTGGCGGCACGAAGCGACAATTCCAATCGCTGCCGCTCAATCGCGAAATCGGCTTCGAGCTGGTCGAGCTGGTCATGCTGGGCAGCGTCAAGTTCCAGCTCGTCATGCACAAATGCATGCAGGCCTTGTTGCTGGCGGCTATCGCGCCACTCGCTAGCGGCAAAAGCGCCGATACAACCGGCGATGATAGCCAGCACAATCGCGAGCAGGATCTGCGTTCCGCCAATCTTCATGGCGTCACATGGAGCAGCGTGGCGGGGGAAAGGTCGGTTCCGTCGACGAGTTGATAGCTTGCAGGTTCGGCATAGGCTGGCGCCTGGACTGTTCCGAAACCGGTGCCAAGGCCTATCACCGCCATACCGGCCATCAGCGCCAGACGGCGGCGTTGGCCCGCGGCTTCTTCCATCTGGCCTGCGCGCATCCACACGCCATCCATAAAATCGTCAGACAGCGCAGGCTCCTTGGCGCTACCAAGGGACGCGAGGGCGCGGTCCAGTTGATCTTCGTTCTGCATGCTCAATCAATCCTGCTTCTGCACCAACTTACGTATGCCGCTGCCATTCCCCTCAATATTTTTGAGGGGTGACGCCAAGCGGTGCGTAATCCTGGATATCTCGACAAGCCAAGGAATGGCAAACATGACCAGCAAATCGCACCGCCTTATTTTGCCCATTCTGGCCACTGCCCTGCTTCTAGGCCTGCCTCTGGCGGCCAGCGCGCATGAAGGGCACCAGGAAGACATGAGCGATGCCGAACTGGTCCAGATGGAAATGCAGGAGCAGGGCCGGCCGGTCAATCATGTAGCGGATCATCACGATGGTGACCGTCACGACGATGCTGGCGAGGATCATCATCCCGAAGGAGCCGCAACGGAGGACGCGCCGGCCATTGAACCCCTGACACCGGAGCAAGCCATGGAAGCAGCGATTGCGCAAAATCGCGCCTCTTCGGTAAGCGATGTGCTTGGCCGCTTGCATCCGGTTGCCGCACATTTCCCGATCGCACTGTTGCTAGCCGCAGCAATTGCCGAACTCATGTTGCTGGTGCGACCATCCACCGGTCTGGAGGTGACCTCCCGCTTCCTCATTGCAGGGGGAGCGGCTGGTGCCGTTGTCGCGGCACTGCTGGGCTGGATAGCAGCAGGCTGGCGCCTCACGGACCGCTCCGAGACGCTGGCCATCCACCGTTGGAACGGGACCGCGATCGCCGCCCTCGCCATCGTGGCCACCTGGCTCGCGTTCCGAAGCGAGAGCAGGACAGCCCTGCGGGCCGTCCTTCTGGTTCTCGCCATTGCCATCGCCGCGCAAGGTTACCTTGGCGGAGAAATGGTGTTCGGCCCCAACCATTTAGGAATCAGGTAGGCAACAATGAACCTCAAATTGCGATCAACACCTTTCACCAAACTCGTCCTTCCGCTGTCGATGCTTGGACTTGCCGCATGCGGCGATGCACCGGCGCAAGACGAGACCGCATCGACGGGCGAAGTGCCAACATCCGCTGCGCCGGGCGCTTTGGCACCAGCCGAGCCAAACACAGTGCAGCCGCAGGTCGCGACTGACGAGCCGCGTTTGACCGGTCAAGGCACCTCAATCCGTCAACCCACGCTTCCAGTCGCGGCTTCTGCGCCACCTGCTGAAAGGGCTAGCGGAGCGTCCGAACCGACGACCGCAACACTGGACCAGCATGCGGGCCACGACATGACCAATCACGAAATGGAAGGGATGCATTCGCAATGACTACCTTGAAGATACACTCCGCAATCCGTCGCCCGATTGCAGCAGGGCTTTTCATGCTCCTGGCGGCGTGCTCCAACGCGGCGCAAGCAGCGAGCTACACCATGTTTCGCGACCCGAATTGCGGGTGCTGCGAAGAATGGGCCGATCATGTCCATGCGGGCATGCAGGCCGAGATCGTAGTGGAGAACAGCACTGACATGGGCGCGATCAAGGATCGCGAAGGCGTGCCGGTCGATTTGCGGTCGTGTCACACGATGGTCGTCGATGGATATGTGATCGAAGGCCACGTCCCGGCAGCGGATATAGCCCGCCTCCTGCGTGAGCGACCGGAAGGCATCAAAGGTCTCGCGGTTCCCGGCATGCCGATCGGCTCGCCGGGGATGGAAATGGGTGATCGCACGCAACCCTACCAGGTGATTGCTTTCGGCAGCGCCGGTCGCAGCGTTTTTGCCAGTTACGAATAGAACCGAAGGGAAATGACTATGAAACGATTGATTGTGACACTGGCTGCAGGAAGCATGTTTGCAGGACCGCTTGCAGCGCAGGACCAGGATACTCCTGCCGGAGCCGAACAACCGCAGATGTGCGAAATGATGCACAACGGCGAGCGGATGCAGGGCATGATGATGCGCGGCGAGAATGGCATGATGACCTGCCAGATGATGGAACATGGCGAGATGGATCATGCAGCCGTGGATCACGGAAAGATGGACCATAGCCAGATGAGCCATGACCACATGAATCATGGGCAGCACGCGGAACCCGGCGCGATCGAAAGTGAGGCGGAAGCTCCCCAGGGCGAACCTGCGGAGCAAGATCATTCGGCACACGAAGGCCACACCCCAGGCTGAGCCGTGACCGCCGGATGCGGAAACAGGCAAGCGGACCGAAAGTCAGCGTGCCTGCTTCTCAAGAAGGGCGATCAGTTCGGAGATCTTTTCCCGCTGATCGTCCTTCGACCCGGAATTGATCGCTTCATCCAGGCAATGGCTGGCATGGATCTTGAGGACCTGCATGCGCGTTGCCCGCAAGGCCGCCTCAACAGAAGCGAATTGCTGGAGAATTTCGATGCAATACCGATCTTCCTCCATCATCCTGGCAATACCGCGCGCCTGCCCCTCTATACGGCGCATACGAGCGATTTCCTTCTCGAACTTGTTGTCCATGCCTTCCCCATGCCAGCTTTGGCGCCATCCGCCAATCGGCCTTGATGCTGGGCAGACTTGAAACTCAGGCCATCTATTACTATACCCCCCTATAGTATATTTGGAAGGAGAAGAGCAATGCCGAATTCTTCATCAGTTACAAGCGTCAAGGTCTGGGGCTGGACATTCAGCACCTTCCTCCTGGTTACCTATCTGCTCTGTATCGGGTTTGGATTGGTAGCCCCCGATCAAATGCACATGCACAGGGCATGGGCACCTCTCCTTCCCGGATTTGAGTGGCTGACCCTGACCGGCTTCCTCGCAGGTGCGGTCGGGAGCTTTCTCTATGGTTGGTATGCAGCGTTCCTCCTGGTGCCACTCTACAATTTCTTCAGCCAGCGCGCCGGTTGAGACCAGCCTGATCAAAGGAACAAGCACCAATGGCACACGACAAGAACCATACGGACCAAGATCATGCCGCCCATTGCTGCCATGGCGACAGCAATGCCGAAGTTCCCAGTGACGGACGTTATGATACCGTCCCGGAAGGTTATGAGGGGGCGATCTACATCTGCCCCATGCACCCGGAAGTCCGGCAAACGCATCAGGGGTCATGCCCCATTTGCGGCATGGCGCTTGAACTGGAATCGGCCACCATGGTCGATGACGGGCCGAACCTGGAACTTGTCGATTTCACGCGCCGCTTCTGGGTCGGCGCTGTTCTGACTATCCCATTGCTGATCCTGACCATGGGGCCGCTGGTTGGCCTCTCCGGCATTCGTGACATCTTTGGCGAACGCGCCACGCTTTGGATCGAGCTTGTCCTTGGCACGCCGGTGGTGCTGTGGTGCGGCTGGCCCTTCCTGGAGCGTGGCTGGAACTCGTTCCGCACGCGCAATCTCAACATGTTCTCGCTGATCGGCATGGGCGTGATCGCGGCCTATGTCTTCAGCCTTGTTGCTGTGATCGCACCCGACATTTTCCCTGACGGCTTCCGCGATGCGCAAGGCCATGTCGGGGTCTATTTTGAGGCTGCGGCAGTCATCGTGACGCTGGTCCTGCTTGGCCAGGTCATGGAATTGCGCGCGCGCGAGGGCACCGGCAAGGCAATCCGCGCGCTCCTCGACCTTGCAGCAAAGACAGCCCGCATCATCCGTGAGGATGGCAGCGAGGAGGAAATCCCGCTTGAACATGTGCATGTCGGTGATCGCCTGCGCGTGCGGCCGGGCGAGAAAGTGCCAGTAGACGGTGAAGTCGTTGATGGCCGATCGTCTGTCGATGAAAGCATGATTACGGGCGAACCTGTTCCGGTCGAGAAAGTGGCAGGCGACGCCGTGACCGGCGCCACGATCAATGGCACCGGTAGCCTCGTGATCGAGGCGAAGCGCGTGGGCTCGGACACCATGCTGGCGCAGATTGTCGAGATGGTCGCTGCCGCCCAGCGTTCGCGCGCGCCAATCCAGAAATATGCCGACAAGGTTGCTGGCTGGTTCGTCCCGGCGGTAATCGGCGTCGCCGTTCTCGCTTTCCTCAGCTGGGCAATCTGGGGGCCGGAACCTGCTCTCGCCTATGCCCTGGTTGCAGCAGTAGCCGTCCTCATTATCGCCTGCCCCTGTGCGCTTGGCCTAGCCACTCCCATGTCGATCATGACTGCCACGGGACGCGGCGCGCAGGCTGGCGTGCTGATCAAGAATGCCGAAGCGCTCGAACGTTTCGAGAAGATCGACACGCTGATCGTCGACAAGACCGGAACGCTGACCGAGGGCAAGCCGAAACTGGTGGCCGTCCTGCCGGAGCAGGGGTTCGAGGAAAGCAAAGTTCTGCGCACCGCCGCCTCACTTGAACGCGGCTCCGAACATCCACTTGCGGAAGCCATCGTTAACGGTGCGGAAGAACGCGGCATTGCTCTTGCCAAAGCCGAAGACTTCGAAGCCGTCACCGGCAAGGGCGTGAAAGGCACAGTGGATGGCCGTATGGTCGCGCTCGGCAACAAGGCCATGATCGAGGATCTGGGCCTTGCTGCCGGTGATCTGGTCGAAAAGGCCAATCAGCGCCGCGACGAAGGCGAGACGGTGATGTTCGTTGCCATCGATGGGGCTATTGCGGGCCTCGTCAGCGTGGCAGACCCGGTTAAGCAATCCACGCCCGATGCGCTCAAGGCGCTGCACGCGCTTGGCCTTCGCATCATCATGGCGACGGGCGACAATGAACGCACCGCCAAGGCTGTCGCCGCGCGGCTCGGCATCGACGAGATCCGCGCCGATGTTCTGCCGGAAGATAAAGCCCGCATCATACGCGAATTGCAGGAGGGCGGAGCCAGGGTGGCCATGGCAGGCGACGGTGTGAACGATGCCCCGGCACTGGCGCAGGCCGATGTCGGCATCGCCATGGGCACCGGCGCGGATGTCGCGATCGAAAGCGCTGGGATCACTCTGGTGAAGGGCAATCTTGACGGGATTGTCCGCGCCCGTCGCCTCGCCCAAGCGACCATGCGCAATATCCGGCAGAACCTGTTCTTCGCCTTGATCTACAATGCTGCTGGCGTGCCGGTTGCAGCTGGCGTCCTTTACCCAATCCTCGGCATCCTCATCAGTCCGATGTTCGCGGCCTTTGCAATGAGTGCATCTTCGATCTCGGTCGTCTTGAACTCCCTGCGGCTGCGGACGGCAAGGCTGTGATGGACGGGCACCAAAATCATACCGATGGGCAGCACTCGCACGGCGGCTCGGAAAAGGGAAGCATATCGCTCGGCGGCGCTGTCGCCATGGGCACCGGGGTGATGATCGGCGCGGGGATATTTGCCCTTACCGGACAGATCGCCGAACTCGCCGGACCATTGTTCCCGCTGTCCTTCATCGCCGGTGCCTTCGTCACCGCGCTGGCGGCCTACAGTTATATCAAGATGTCCAACGCCTGGCCTTCGTCGGGCGGCATCGCGATGATCCTGCAGAAGGCATACGGTCCCGGAACCATAGCCGCTGCGGCTTCCCTGCTCATGGCGCTTTCGATGGTGATCAACGAAAGCCTCGTTGCGAGGACATTTACCACCTACGCGCTGCGACCGTTCGATTTGCAGGACAATGGCCTCCTGCAGTCGGCTCTTGCGCTGGCGCTGATCATCTTTGCCTATTTTGTGAATGCTTCGGGCAATCGCTCGGTGAGCATGGTCTCGATTGTCATGTCCGCGATCAAGATCGGCGGCATCGCGATCTTTGCTGTCGCAGCCCTCTGGATGAGCGGGTTTTCCGGTGGTGCTTTCGCCGAACCGACAGCCGGGTTCGGATGGTCAGGGCTTGTTGCCTCGGTCGCTTTCTCCATCCTTGCCTTCAAGGGGTTCACGACGATCACGAACAGCGGCGGAGAGATAGTTGACCCGCACCGCAATGTCGGGCGCACGATCATGATCGCCATCGGCATCTGCGTAGTGACCTACCTCCTCGTTGCAGCTGCCGTGGGAGCCAGTCTGGACATCGATCAAATCGTGGCGGCGCGTGATTACTCGCTGGCGGCAGCTGCCGAGCCAGCGCTTGGCCGCGTCGGGTTCTGGTTCACGATTGTCATTGCCATTACCGCCACCGCTTCGGGCGTCGTGGCGAGCGTGTTCGCCGTATCGCGCATGCTCACCATGCTCACCGAAATGAACATGATCCCGCACAGCCATTTCGGGATGTCAGGCAGCCTGCGCAGTCACCTGTTGGTCTACACCGTGGTGGTCGCAGGAACGCTGGCCGTCCTGTTCGACCTCTCACGAATCGCTGCCCTTGGGGTGTTCTTTTACTTGGTCATGGACATGCTCGTGCACTGGGGTGTGCTGCGCTATCTGCGCAAGGAGATCGGAGCCCGCGCTGAGATCCTGCTTGCAGCACTGGCAGCAGATGCAGTCGTTCTTGGCGCTTTCACCTGGATTAAGCTTCAAAGCGATCCCGGCATCGTGGCGTATGCCGCAATCGGGATGTTCTTTGTCTTTGGTGGCGAGCACTTGTTCCTGCGCGGTCAAAAGGGGCGATAGGGCAATGGTCCTAATGCGCCTGCTGGCAATGATGGTGGTCAGCCAGAGATTCCAGGACGTAGCAGTCTGACGATTTCCCTTCGCCGTCACACCCTCTTGCAATCCGAGCAAGTTCCTTTTCCAGAGAACGAAGCTTCTTAATGCGGGCACGAACATCGCCCAGCTGCGCGGACGCAATCTCGGTGGCGGCCTCACAAGAACGATCGGGGTTGTCCTGCAATTCGATAAGGGATGAGATGGCCTCGATAGTGAAACCGAGTTCGCGAGCATGCTTGATGAAGGTCAGACGCTCGAGGCCCGCGTTATCATAGCGCCTTTGGTTTCCATGAGTGCGTTCGGGGACGCTCATGAGCCCAGTTTGCTCGTAGTAACGGATCGTTGGCACCTTCACATTGGTGCGCCGAGACAGCTCCCCAATAGAATACATAAAAACCTCTTGAACCTCTAGTTACTAGAGGTGTTACAAGAGTTCGCACGGACAATCCAGGGCTTTAGAATTATGGACCGATTCCTCGCAGAGACCCGGCTGGTCGATTTTCGCGCAGCGCCCATCAAGGCGCTGATCGAGGAGCGTAACTGGCTGAGCCTCTCGGATTGGGATAAGATTGGCTCCGCCTATGACTTCGTCCGCAACGAAGTTCACTTCGGCTATAATGCAGCGGATGCCTTGCCAGCATCGAAAATTCTCGTTGATGGATATGGCCAGTGCAACACCAAGGGTATCCTGCTCATGGCACTTCTCCGTGGGCTTGGGATACGCTGTCGTTTTCACGGCTTCACGATCGATAAGGCACTTCAAAGGGGTATCGTTCCAGAATTCGTTTACCCGCTCGCCCCCGCCAGAATCCTGCACTCTTGGGTCGAAATCGAATACCAGGGACGATGGATCGAGCTTGAAGGCTTTATCCTCGATCAGTCTTTGCTCACCGCGCTTCAAGATCACTTTCCGCAACGCTCGTCCATCTGTGCTTATGGTATTGGGACAAACTGCTTGCAGATGCCCGAAGTCGAATGGAAGGGTGACAACACCTACATTCAAAAAACAGGGATCAAGGCTGACTACGGGGTGTTCGACAGTCCTGATGACTTTTTCGCGGTCCACAGTCAGCTGACTGGCCCTCGCGGTCTTCTCTATCGCTTCTTTGTCCGTCACTGGATGAACCGACGCGTTGCACAAATGCGTAGCGGCATCATTCCTCAGATTCCGGGTGCTACGTCAAATGATGGACGCACAGTTCTAACCGGTCAGATGCAGGAGACCCGCTGATGCCAGGTTGTTGCGGCGAAGACACGAAATTCGACGGTGCGTCCGACAGCTACAAGCGGAGGCTCTGGATCGTCATTGCGCTTAATGCGACAATGTTTGTCGTTGAAATGGCAGCAGGGCAACTCGCAAAGTCGCAGGCCCTCCAGGCAGACGCGCTCGATTTCCTAGGCGATGCCATGACCTACGGCATTTCTTTGGCGGTGATAGGTGCTTCGGTCCGCGCACGTACAAATGCGGCCCTGGCAAAAGGGATCAGCCTCCTGCTCATGGGCCTTTGGGTGCTGGGCTCGACAATCTACCATGTCTTTTTTGTCGGCGCGCCCGAAGCGGAAATCATGGGTGCCGTCGGCTTCCTTGCCCTCCTGACAAACATGGTGAGTGTGTTTCTTCTCATTCGCTTCAAAGATGGCGACGCCAATGTCAGGTCGGTGTGGCTCTGCTCACGTAACGACGCGATCGGCAATGTCGCCGTAATGATCGCAGCTTTGGGTGTTTGGGGTACCGCCTCTGGCTGGCCGGACCTTGTGGTCGCAGCTATCATGGCGTCTTTGTTCCTGTCTTCAGCATTGCAGATTACCCGCCAAGCGCTTGCTGAACGGCGCGAGCACGTCGTTCAGGGTCATTCGGGAGCATGATGACGATGCGGCATTTCAAATATCATCGCGCGCTTGGTCTCTGCAGACCTGCGGCAGCCTTGCAAGTTTCGCATGGGCCGTCTATTTCGCAGCGCGCAATGTCGCGGAAACTGGGCCTCCTTTTTGCGTTGATCGCTTTGGCTTTCAGCAATGTGCTGATGGTTCCGGATGTGCATGCACAAGACACCGGCGCATTCGTCCATGCTGCGGACCACATTTTTGAGCATGGGCAAGATCATTTTAGCAGCGACGACACCGATTTCGACGAGGATGCAGTCGGGCACCAGCCGGTGCACCACCACAATTGCAGTTTTTCCCTCCCTGATCACGCAAGCGAAGCCGGAGCGGACTTCTCGCGCAGGGTGTCGCTTCGTGCCCCGCTATCGGAAAGCCCTCTAGGCTCGCGTGCCTCGCCGGTTTTGATCCAGCCACCCATCGCCTGACCCGAATGACGCTCGGGATGCCGTCGCGCATCCCTGACCTGCATTCCTGTCAGGAGAATTGTTATGCGGCGCATTGCGCTGTCGGTGGCTCTGGCTGCCATATTGTTAGATTCCTCGGTATTTGCCCAGGAGATCTTGTCTCTCGAGGAGGCGCTGGATCGCGCCGGAGTTGAATCCAACCTTCCCCCAAGTTCCCAGAGCACGAATCCTCGGGTCTATGGACCATTGGCAGAGGAAGAGGCTGCGCGCGCTGCAATCGCGCAGGCGCGGCTTCGTCCCAACCCGGAGCTTACCTTCGAGGCCGAAAACATTGCGGGCACCGGAGCGTTCTCCGGTCTGCAATCCAGCGAATACACTCTGGGTTTCGGGCAGCAGATCGAGTTAGGCGGCAAGAGAAGCGCTCGCATTGAAAGCGCCGAGGCATCGGCGCGCGTCGCCGGCGCGCGTCGCGAGCTCACAATGGCCCAGCTCGCGCTGACCGTCAGGGAGCGCTATGTTCAGGCGGTTGCCGCCGGACAGCGCGCCAGTCTCGCGCGCGAAATTGTTGAACGCAATCGCGAATTGGCACGCATCGCAAGGGCGCTCGTCGAAGTCGGGCGCGAGCCTCCACTACGGGCAATGCGCGCCGAAGCGGCATTGGCAGAAGCAGAAGCGGAACTGGAAACCGCAGAAGTGGAAGACCTTGCCGCCAGGCAGGCGCTGGCTGCGCTCTGGCTGGCTGACGGAACAGCACCACAGGTCTTCGAAACATTCCCGGAGCTGGCGCCCGCACTTGCCCCAATGGACACTTCACTACCCCTGCACCTGCGGTTGGCCGGTGCTCGCGCCGATTTCGCAGAAGCAGAAGTCTCCCGCGAACGTTCGTTAGGGATACCCGATCCGACCGTGATGGCGGGCGCGCGCCGGTTCGAAGACAGCAATGAACAGGCATTCATAGTCGGGATTACGATCCCGCTCCCGTTCAGCAACCGCAATCAAGGCAATATCGCTGCTGCCGAGGCTCAGGCACGTGCAGCACAGGCGGAGGAGGCGATAGCCGAAGCGGACTATCGTCTCGAGTTCGAGCGAGCGCGGACCTTGTATCTCGCGGCAGAGAGAAGGGTCGAGACCTTGGCGGGGGCAAGCCTACCTCAAGCCGAAGAAGCGCTGCGTCTGGTCGAGATCGGCTACCGCAACGGTCGCTTCCCGCTAATCGAAGTCCTCGCGGCCGCCCAAGCGCGCGACGCCATTCGTGAAAACCTGATCCAGGCAGAAGAGACACGCAGCCTCCTGGCAGCGCGTCTCATCTGGCTCACCGCAGAGTGAGGTCCAGTCCTATGAAACGTAATATCCTCATTGCTGTCGCTGCCATATTCGTCGCGACAGCTGCCACCTGGGCATTCTGGCCCGGCGATCCTGCAATGCATGCCCAAGATTCGCATGACGAGTCCGACGATCACGGAGACAACCATGACGAAGAAGGCAGTCTCCCTGAAGGCGTCGTGCGGATCGATGCTCAGCAAATCGAAGCCTCTTCCATTGGCATCGAGACTGTCCGCCTGGGCTCCGCCAGCGAGCTGGTATTTCCTGCCACCGTCGCCTCTGATCCCAATGGGATTGCACGGATCGATGCGCGCGCTTCAGGGGTAGTGCGCAGCGTGAGCAAGACACTCGGCGACCGCGTCCGTGCGGGTGAGGCGATCGCAAGGATCGAAAGTGCAGATGCTGCTGGTCTTGCATCACAGGTCGCGACAGCGCGCGCACGTGTGAACGAACTGTCCGCGCTCCATGACCGTGAGCGTCGGCTTTTCGAAGCGAATGTCACCGCGCGGCAAGATCTCGAAGCAGCGCAAGCCAACCTGCAGATTGCCCAAGCCGAATTGTCTCGCGCCCAGGCGGCGGCGGCGGCAGCAGGAGTGAGCGGCGATGGACGCTCACTCGCAGTAACCAGTCCGATTTCGGGTCAGGTGACAAGTGCCTCGATCGTTATCGGTGCATACGTATCCGCCGGTGAGGAGCTGTTCCAGATCGTCAACGTCGACAGGATGCAGGTAGAGGTGGCGCTTCCTGCAAATGACGCTGCCCGGATCAGACCCGGAGACGAGGCCACGCTCGATCTTGGCGAGGACCGTCAAATCGGTGGACGTGTGCGTTCGGTGACGCCTGCACTCGATCCGGAAAGCCGCAGTGCAACTGCAATTATAGCACTCTCCGGTCGAGTGACAGGTCTTCAGCCTGGAGCATTCCTGCAAGCGCGCATCCGGCCTTCTGGCGAGATCGATGCGGAAGCAATCTCAGTGCCCGAGGAATCTGTTCAGATGGTCGAAGGGAGCGAGGTCGTCTTTGTCCGGATAGAAAGCGGATTTCAGGCTATTCCGGTGGTGACCGGTGCACGATCGGGCGGGCGCATACAGATTATGTCCGGCCTGCGGGAGGGGCAACAAATCGCCACCAGGAACGCATTTCTCCTGAAAGCCGAACTCGGGAAAGAGGAAGCCGAACATGGCCACTGATCACGAAGCCACGTCTTCGGCCGAACCAGCCAATGAAGGCAGCCTGATCGACTCAGTTCTCAGTTGGTCTGTGCGCTACCGGTGGGTTGTCGTTGTCCTTGCGCTCGGCGTTGCGATCTTGGGTGCGATCAACCTAGCGCGCCTGCCTATCGATGCTGTGCCCGACATCACCAATGTTCAGGTGCAGATCAACACCGAGGCTCCAGCGCTCTCTCCTTCGCAGATCGAGACACAGGTCACCTTCCCGGTCGAAACAGGGCTGTCCGGGATCGAAGGGCTGAACATGACACGCTCGATCTCTCGCAACGGTTTCAGCCAGGTCACCGCGATCTTCGAGGAAGGCACGGATATCTATTTCGCTCGGACGCAGGTCGAAGAGCGGTTGGCGTCGCTTGCCACCTCTCTGCCCGATGGTGCGGAACCTATCATGGGGCCGATTTCGACAGGCCTGGGTGAAGTGCTGATGTACACGATCGAGTTCGAGCGTTCTGCCGGAGACCGCTTCCCAAGTGGTGATCCAATGGGTTGGCAAAGCGACGGCAGCTTTGTCACAGATCGCGGCGAAGTGCTGGACAGCGACGTTTCGCGAGCAGCATATCTGCGCACCGTACAGGACTGGATCGTTGCACCATTGATGCGTTCTGCTGACGGGGTGGCCGGTGTCGATTCAATCGGCGGCTACGAAAAGCAATATCTTGTACAGCCCGACCCCGAGCGCCTTGCCGGATATGGAATTGCACTCGACCAACTCATCACCGCGCTCGAAGCGGCGAACCAGGCAGAAGGGGCCAACTTCGTCGAACGGGCGGGAGAAGCCTTGTTGGCAAGAGTAGATGCCCGGCTCGGCACCACCCAAGACATTGAACAGGCAGTTGTTGCAACGCGGGAAGGCATCCCCATTCGCGTGGCTGATATTGCAACGGTCGAAGTCGGCGGCGACTTGCGAACCGGAGCGGGCTCTCTCAATGGCGAAGAAGCGGTCATTGGCACAGTGTTGATGCGTGCGGGGGAAAACAGCCGCACAGTTGCAGCCGGAGCCGCAGAGCGGCTGGAGGAGGTGCGCGGATCACTGCCTTTCGGGGTCACGGTCGAGATCGTCTATAACCGCTCCACGCTTGTCGATGCCACAATAAGAACCGTTCGCAACAATTTGACCGAAGGCGCGTTGCTGGTCATTGCAATCCTGTTTCTGCTCCTCGGCAATATTCGCGCGGCCGTCATTGCAGCTCTGGTTATCCCGCTGTCGATGCTGATGGCAGCGATAGGCATGAACCGCCTTGGCGTGTCGGGCAATCTGATGAGCCTGGGCGCGCTCGACTTCGGGCTAATCGTCGATGGCGCGGTCATCATTGTTGAGAACAGTATCGCACGTCTCGCATCGCGGCAGGAGCTCGAGGGCCGTCTGCTTACACTGTCGGAACGGCTCACCGAGACACGTCTTGCCGCGCAGGAGATGATCAAACCGACGGTTTATGGTCAGGCGATCATTTTGCTTGTCTTTGCACCGCTGCTGACCTTCACCGGGGTTGAGGGCAAAACTTTCTCGCCAATGGCCATCACTGTGATGCTCGCACTGGCTTCGGCTTTCATCCTTTCACTCACCTTTGTCCCTGCCATGATCGCATTGCTGCTAAGCAAGAAAGTCAGCGAGAAGGAAGTGAAGCCGATCCGGCTGGTGAAAGAGCGCTATGAACCGCTGCTCCGGAAAGCTCTCGCTCGCCCAAGGGCAGTGATTGGCACGGGTGTCGGGATCTTTGCTGTCGCTGCACTGGTTTTCAGTTTGCTTGGAAGCGAGTTCACGCCGCAACTCGATGAGCGAAATCTCGCCGTACAATCACTGCGTATTCCTTCGACGCCGCTTGAGCGTTCTCTTGCCATGCAGCAGCAGGTCGAGAATCGTCTGACACAATTCCCGCAGGTTGAACTGGTCTTTTCGCGAACAGGTACGGCGGAGGTCGCGACGGACCCGATGCCACCTAATATCTCTGACGCCTATGTCATCCTGAAGCCGCGCAGCGAATGGCCGGACCCCTCATTGTCGCGGGATGAACTGGTCAGCGAGATGGAAGCGGCGCTTGGTGACCTGGTTGGCAATCTCTACGAGTTCAGTCAGCCAATCGAGCTGCGCTTCAACGAGCTGATCGCAGGTGTGCGCGGCGATGTCGCGGTTAAGCTCTATGGCGATGATCTCGCGGCGATGACAGCATCTGCCAATGAGGTGGCATCGATACTGGCCGATGTCGACGGCGCCGCCGACGTTAAGGTCCAGCAGGTGTCCGGCTTCCCGACGCTCGACATTGCCTTCGACCGCCCCACAATTGCGCGGTACGGCCTCACGGTCGAGGAAGTGGCGCAGACAGTTGCCATCGCGCTGGGTGGCCGCAATGCCGGACTGGTATTCGAGGGAGATCGGCGCTTCGATGTTGTCGTCCGTCTGTCCGATGCAAATCGCAACGACTTTGACCAGCTTGGAACACTACCGATCATGTTGCCAAATGGCGGGAGTGTCCCACTGCGCGCGCTGGCGGAATTCGAGGTGGTGGATGGCCTGGCGGAAGTTCGGCGCGAACAGGGCCGCAGGTTGGTGATTGTTTCCGCAAATGTGCGTGAGCGCGATCTGGGTTCCTTCGTCGAGGATGCTCGAGCCGAAGTGGCCTCACGGGTCGTTCTGCCATCGGCTTCATTCATCGAATGGGGCGGGCAGTACCAGAACCTGCAACAGGCGCAGCAACGGCTCTTCATCGTGGTCCCACTCGCCTTCGCGGTCATTCTGCTATTGCTTTATATGGCAGTCGGCAGTTGGACCTCGGCACTGGCCGTGTTCAGCGCAATCCCCCTCGCATTGGCCGGTGGTGTGTTCTTCCTGGCATTGCGCGGCATGCCGTTCTCGATCTCCGCGGCGGTGGGCTTCATCGCGCTTTCGGGGGTGGCTACGCTCAATGGCCTTGTGCTGATTACCGCCATCAAGCAGCGACTAGCTGCAGGATTAGAACTTGGTGATGCGATCGTACAAGGCGCCATCGCAAGGTTGCGACCTGTACTAATGACGGCATTGGTTGCGTCTCTCGGCTTCGTTCCCATGGCAATTGCAACGGGTACCGGCGCGGAAGTTCAACGCCCCTTGGCAACAGTCGTGATTGGTGGCTTGATCACGGCCACTGCTCTAACTCTTTTCGTATTGCCAGCAATCTCATTGCTCATTTTCAACCGCGGCAGCAAAATCATGCGTGGCGGCTAGCTGCTTGGTCCCAGCCCAAAACGTGTTGGCCAGCTTCGTCGAGCTAACGGGAAACAAAGCTGCGACGCGGAAGGGTGTGCTCGACGAAAACTAGAGACGAATTGGTCAATGCGATCTTGCTTGGATCCATGCGTGAACGTCCTGCTCGACCCAGGCTACGGAATGGCCACCGAGCTGAACTGACTTGGGAAACTTTCCCTCGGCCATCCAACGGTAAATCGTCGAACGCCCGAGCCCTGTGCGATACTGAACCTCCCTTATCCTGATTAGACGAGTCGGTTGCTCGGGCACCTCGACCTGATGAGTTGTGGATTCAGACATCGGATGACTCCCGTTCGCCAGCAAAGAAGTTGCCGAGAAACTCGTCCTTGCGCTGGAGCTCGCTGATGTGATCGGAGAGCATCCGGCTCACCCGGTTGGCCGTTCCCTTGGCCCAACGCGGTTTCACATCACCAACATTTTCTCCCAATGATCGGTGTAAGGCTCGTGGAAACTCCGTGCTGAATTCCTCAAAAAATTTAGCCAGGTCGGATTGCAGCCAATCGATTGCCTGATCATCCCCGCAGACAAGAAACAGCAGAAGATGTGCACGCGGAGCCGCGCGGCTTGCCTCAAGGATACGCAAGGCCTCGCCCAGCGTCGCCGATCGCTCAGCCTGCAGGATCCTTCGCAAGGCATCCTTATGGATATTCGCGTCGGTAGCGATCTCGCACCTGGCGCGCCCGCTTGCTTCCACAGCGGCGGCCAGCAAGTGCGCCAGTCCCGCTCTTATCCGATCTTCCGCGTACTCCGGCTCTTCAGCCACTGGCCATTCCTTTCCTCACTCTTCCTCGTGTCGAATCGAGAAATAGGGCGAAGGAGATGTGTAGGAAAATGAAAAGAACATAAAAGGAACATAGAGGAAGCTCTGAATCGCTTCCCGGCCATGATTCGCGCAGAATCCGGTCGCCAAATCGCAAACTCCGTCAGGTTGCGCGCACAATCCCAGCGCTCTTGCGCGAAAGCCAGCCACGCAGGCGCGCGATCCGGCCTCGCTCACGCGAATTGTCGCTTTTTGCTTGGTCGGGCGCCGCAATTGCGCGCCACCCCATTTCCTACATCGCCGCTCCGGTTGAAGGAAAGAACATACAGCGAACACAAGAGCTCGCTGTTGTCGATCAACCAACCGGAGTTTTCCTTCATGACCACCAAGACCCTGACCCGTTCGGCCCCGCGGATGCGCGACTACCTGGTGCCCGCCGCGCTGGCGCTCGCCATCGCGGGTGCCGCCTATGCCGGCGCCGACACGACCTTCGATCCGGCACTGACCATGTTCACCGACTTCCTCGAAGGCTCGGGCGGCAAGATCATCACCGTGCTCTCGCTCGCTGGCGGCCTGATTGCCCTCGCCTCCGGACGTTTCGCGCTCGGCCAGGTTGCCGTGCCCGTCGGCGTCGGGATCGGTGTCGGCACGGGCGTACCGATCGTCACCTCTGTCGTGACCGCGACCATCTGAACCCCTGGTCGCAAGGTCTAACGACGGGAGGGCGGCATGGCCGACAGGTATATTGTTCCACGGCGGCTCGACGATCCGGAGCTTATCGGCTTCTGGACCGTGGACGAGTTCGCGGGGATGCTGATCCCCTTCGCCTGGGGCATCCTCACGCAGCACATCATCATCGGCACAGGCCTTTCGGTCATTGCCTGGTTCGGCCTGCGGAAGGCGAAGTCAGGTAACAAGGGCGCGAAGCTGGTGCATGCTGCCTACTGGTACCTGCCGGGGTCATTCCTCGGGCTGAAAGCCACGCCGCCCTCCCATTGCCGCCTGCTCGCAGGCTGAGGGGAGGAGCACCATGCAATCCGAATTCGCGCACGAACAGGCGCAGCGCCACCTGGCCCAGCGCAACCGCTTTGCCGCGCTTGCAGGCGTGCTTGGCGTCACCAGCCTGATTGGCATCGGCGCTGCCGTCACCAGCGACGAAGCGGTCGTACTGGTGCCGATCACCGCCGAGACTCTCACCGTCTCGAGCGGCGGGGTGGACACGCACTATCTCGAGCTCGTCACCCGCGATACCGCGCTGATGCTGCTCAACCGCGCGCCCGAAAGCCTCGACTACTGGATGGAGCAGATCCTGAAAGTCGCCGATCCGGCAGCCCATGGCCGTCTCAAGGCAGAACTCGTCGCCATCGTCGAGGAGCAACGTGGTTCGGACATCAGCCAGGCTTTCGTCATTGGCGCGATGGACGTCGACACGCACGCGCTGACCTCGACCGTCAGCGGCACGCTCAAGACCTTTGTCGGCGCGCAGGTGATCGCGAGCCAGGAACGCAGCTTCACATTCCGCTGGTCAAGGCGGGGCCTCAGCCTCGCGCTCACCGGCTTCGAACAGAATTCAACCCAAGAGGACCAGGACCAATGAACCTCCTCAGCAATCCCGCCTCCGCCATGCTTGCCGCAACAGGCCTTGCAGTGTTCAGCGTGGGTGCGCGTCAGCGCCGAGATGTCGCACTCAAACTCGCAGGCCTGACCGCGCTTGGCCTGGCGCTCGTCCCGACACCGGCGCTTGCCGACCAGTTCATCGAGGCGAGTGATGGCTCGACGATCGACTGCGAGCTGGCGCGCGGCGAGCTCACCCGCATCGCGCTGATCGAGGACGGCTTTGCCAATGTCTCCAAGATCGCCAGCGGCTTTCCCTACAACGATTTCCAGGTGACCCACGAGCCGGTGCGCGGCGACATCTACATCTCGGTCCCGCCGCAATATGCCTCGGAGCGGATAAGCTTCTTCGCCACCAGCCAGGCGGGCCATGTCTACAAGTTTGCCTGCCTCCTTGGCGGCAATGAGGCGACCCAGCTGTTCATCACCAACCCCGCGCTCGCACGTAGCGAAGCCGAGGAGTGGCAGGCAGGCGCAAGCCCATCGGACAATGCCATTCGGCTGATCGAGGCGATGGCGAGCGACGGTGTCCTGCCCGGCTTTGCCGCGCGCGCCGAACTGTCGCGTCCGCGCCGCACCGGTTCGATCGAAGTGCAACAGGTCGCGCAATATGACGGCGCCGAGCTTACCGGCCAGCGCTTCGTCATCCGTAATCTTGGCAGCGAACCGCTCGACCTTGCCAGCGAGCGTGAAGCCCCTGCAGGGGCACTCGCATTTGCCTATGGCCGCGAGAGTCTTGCTCCCGGAGAAGCGACCAGCGCCTTCCTTGTCTTTGCTGCGGGAGGGCTCGAGTGATGGCCGAAGCAGACGACGCCAAGGGCAAGAGCGAAACCCAACCCAGTGAACGCAAGGATGCAGGGCGCAAGGATACGCGGCGCAATCTCAACGCCAATATCGCGCAGCGGCAGAAGCTGCTGCTCGCCGGGATTGGCGGCGTAGCGCTGCTGGCCGGGGCCTGGTTCATCCTGGATGATGACGACAGCGCGTCGGGTGACAGCGAAAGCGTTGCCAGCATCGACACCGGCGGCCTCGTCAATCGCAACCTGTCGCAGCGCGAGTTCGTCGCCACCTATGGCAACCGCCTCGATGCGCAGGGCCGCGCGATCAAGGATCTGCAGGACACCCAGCTCCCACGCCCCGAGATCGAGCAGGAACTCGAAGCCCTGCGCGCCGAGAACGCGCGGATGATGAGCGACGGCCAGGTCGCGATCGATGCGATCTCGGCCGAGAACGCGGCGTTGAGGACCGAACTCGAACGCTCGCGCGAAACAGCACCCGCTGCGCCAACCATGCCACCGCCCGCATACGGGTCCGGCGTGACGCCGCCCGGCGAGAGCAATGGCAATGCTACCCCTGTTGCCGCACGACCCGGCGGGCTCGACATGCTGACCTTTGGCGAGCGCGCGCCGACGAATGCACGGCCCACCGCGGTCGAACGGACGCCCGCACTGATGCTCGAGGCAAGCCGCGATTACCTGCCCCCCAATTCCTATGCGCCGGCGCGCGTTATCGTAGGGGTCGATGCCTCGACCGGCGTTGCCAGTCAGACCGATCCGCTGCCCGTGGTACTGCGGATCACCGGCCCCGCGCGCTCGGTCATGCGCGGCAACGAACTGCTCTCGACCGATATCACCGGTTGTCTCGTCAATGGCGCGGCGCGCGGCGATCTCTCGGCGGAGAAGGTCTATGTCCAGCTGGTGCGCATGACTTGCGCCCAGCCCGGCGGGCGATACGCGGTCTCCGAGGTCAAGGGCTTCATCGCCTTTGCCGGCAAGTCGGGCGTGCGCGGCCGCGTCGTCAGCCGCGAAGGCAGTCTTGTGAGCCAGGCGCTGCTCGCCGGGATCGTTGGGGGGTTCGGGCGCGGCTTTTCCGCCAATGCCAACGGAATTTTTTCAGGCCAGGTCGGTGCCAACGGCCAGCGCGAGGGACTCTCGCCGACCGATATCCTTGCAGGAGGGATCGGCCAGGGCGCGGGCGAAGCGGCCGATACGGTCAGCCGCTACCTCATTGAACGCGCCGAACAATACCAACCAGTCGTCGAGATGCCGACCGGCATCGAAGTCGAGATCGTCTTTCTCGACGGCGTCCATGTCAGGAGCACACCCCAATGAACTTTTCCGAGAACCAGCCCGGCCTCAAGGCCCGCCTCGCCCATATGGCCATTGCAGTAAGCAGTGCAGCGACGGTGCTTACCGTGGGGGTTGCCGCGGTGACCGCCATTCCGGCAACCGCCCAGAGCATGGCGAGCGATGTCGCCCAGGCCTTGCAGTTGCGCTTGCCCAAGACACCGATCGACGAGATCGCCTGCGACAGGTTCGGTCCATGGTGCGAAGTCGTCTCGGGCGAGACGCTATTCTATATCGACAAGAGCGCGCGCTACCTGCTGGTTGGCCGTCTCTATGACATGGAAGAGCGGCGCGATGTCACTGCCTCGCGGCTGCTCGAACTCAACCCCGACCTGATCGCAGCAGGCGCCGCGCGCGCCAAGCCATCGGCACAAGATGATGCCGCCACCGCCAGCGCGCCTGCGGCCGAATCAGTCGACCTTTCCATCCTGCCCGCCGAAGGGGCAATTCACTGGGGGAACAAAAAGGGTCCAAAGCTCGTCATCTTCTCCGATTTCCAGTGCGGCTATTGCCGCCGCCTGACAGGTGAACTCGGCAAGGCGGGTGTGCTGGTCGAGGAGCGACCGATCTCGATCCTTGGCTCTCAAAGCCGCCGCCTTGCCGAAACCGTGATTTGTTCCAACAATCCGGCAGCTGCGCTGCACCAGGCCTATGAAGGGGCGCTCGATCCGGGCGGTGCGAGCTGCGCCGAGACGCGCGGGCTCGATGCCAACGAAGCCTTCGCCCGCGCCAATGGCTTTGCTGGAACCCCGGTTATCGTCCGGGCGAGCGATGGCGCAGTGCTCCACGGCTACCGCGATGCGGCCACGCTGCGCGAGTTTGCTCGCATCGCAAAGGAGCTACGCAAGTGAGCGCTCTATCCCACTTGCGCGCACCGGGCCTCGCCTTGCTCGTGCTGACGGGCGGCTGCTCGACACTGGGCGGCAATGTGTCGGGCGACTTCGCCTGCCGCGCGCCCGAAGGGTCGTGCGCACCGACAACGCTGATCGATGCGGCGGCCACCGGGATCGATACGCAGCCAAACGCGGCACCAGTTTCGGCAGCAACGTCCGCAAGCGCAGGAGGTCGGAGGCTGCGGATCGTGCTCGCCGCATGGCGCGACGAAGCAGGCCGCACGCACGAGGCGCGCGTGGTCCATGTAACCCTGCCCGAACAGGCAAGTACCAATTGGCGGGCACCTCAGCGCACGGGCGAGGTCCTGCGCGCGATTGGCAACTCGATTGCCGGTGGCGGCAAGCCGGCCACCGCAAACCATCCTGAAACACCCGAGCAAGAGCCGGAAATGCCACTCCCCCCTTGGCAGCCCGTTCCGGCCTCGCCCGGCGCAACCGCGCCGGTCATCGGGGCACCCGTCGGTCCCATGACAACCGACCGGGTGCCCCACCCTTCTCAAACCCAAGGAGCCGAGGAATGAACCTCTCCTTTGCTGCCGCGCGCGACGCGCTCATGGCAGGCCTCTTCGCCGATACCGACCGCGCCGAGACAGGTGCTGCGCATTTCGCGCTCGACATGCTCTCGGACTGGCTGCCCTACCGTGTCTATGACGAACGCGCGGGGCTCTATCGCAACCGTGCCTCTAAGGGCTTCGTGCTCGAAGTGACTCCGCTCGTTGGCGCGGACGAGCGCACCGGCGAGATCCTCGGACAGTTCTTCTCCGAAGGCCTGCCGCCCGGTGCCTGCCTGCAGGTGCTCAACTTCGCCTCGCCCAGGATCGGCAATGTCGTGGCCCCCTGGTTTGCACCGCGCTACGAACAGGGCGGTATCTACGAAGCCATCGCCAGGGCGCGCACGAGCCGGTTCTACGATCTCGTCTGGCAATCGGGGAGCGCGCATGCGCCGTTCCATGCCCGCAGCAGCCGTTTGGTGGTTTCCCTGGGCGTGCCGGTTCCCGGATCGATTGCCGATGCCGAGCTCACCGAATGCCGCGAGGGCCTCCTCGGTATGCTGCATTCGCTGGGCCTGCATGCCGCGCCGCTCGAACCGGCAGGGCTGCTAGCACTCATCGACGAGCTGACCTCGCCCACCACCGCACGCGAGCCTGACCGGATCAACTGGAACCCGCACGAGACCCTGGATGTCCAGGCAATCCGCCGCGATATCGAACTCGAGGTCGAGGATGACCGGCTGATCTTGCGCACCGAACGCTTCCGCGAGACCGGGCGCGACCGGCAGGGCGTGCCGCAGGTCGGCGCATGCTATCCTGACCGTTTTGACCTGCGACACTATGCCTTCCGCACCGCGCCCGAGCGCTGGGCGCCGTGGGAATGCGCGCGGCTGATTGGCGACATGTTCACCGACAAGCTGCGCTTCCCCTGCCCCGCCGCAACCATGCTGTGCCTCGTCTATCCCGACCAGGAAGCGGCTGCCGCGCGCGCGGGCTACAAGTTCATGCGCACCACCAGCCTTGCCGATACCAAAAGCGCCCGCTTCCTTCCGCGGCTTGGCGAGCAGTCGGCTGAATGGAAGCACGTCCAGGCCGAGCTCCAGGAAGGCAAGAAGCTCGTAAAGCTCTTCTACGGGCTCACCACCTATTCGCCGCTCGGCGAAGGCGATGCCCACGAGCGGGTCGTGAAAGCCATCTACAAGGCGGCAGGCTGGGATCTCGCCGACGAACGCTTCCTGCAATTGCAGGGCCTCATTGCAGCCTTTCCGCTCAGCCTTGCCGACGGTCTCGCTGCCGACATGACGCGTTTGAAGCGCCTTCGCACCATGCTCTCGACGACAGCTGCCAATATCGCGCCGATGCAGGGCGAGTACCTGGGTGGCCCCGTCCCGCACCTGCTGCTTGTCGGCAGACGCGGTCAGCCCTTCTTCTGGTCGCCGTTCGAGAATGGCGCGGGCAACCACAACATTGCCATCTGCGGCAAGTCGGGCTCGGGCAAGTCGGTGCTGCTGCAGGAACTCTGCGCAGCCCTGCGCGGTGCGGGTGCCAAGGTCGTCGTTATCGATGACGGGCGCAGTTTCGAGCATTCGGTAAAGCTCCAGGGCGGCCGTTTCGTCGAGTTCACCCTCGCCTCGGGCTTCTCCCTGAACCCCTTCTCGCTGATCGACGATGCCCGCGCCGAGATCGACGAGGATTACCGGCTCGATTGCTTTGCCATGGTGAAAGCGATCGTCGGGCAGATGGCACGGCCCAGCACCGCGCCGTCGGACACCGAACGCGGCCTTATCGACAAGGCGATCTCGCAGGTCTGGGCCAGCCTTGGCAGTGGCGGAGCGATCGACGATGTCGCCCATGCCTTGCACGAAGGCGAGAACGAGACCGGAAAGGAACTCGCGCTGGCGATTGCGCCGTTCTGCCGCGGCGGCAGCTATGCCGGGTTCTTCTCCGGCAAGGCGAGCTTTGCCTTCGACGATGATTTCACCGTCTTCGAGATGAGCGACCTTGCAAGCCGCGAGGAATTGAGGAGCGTGGTCCTTTCGGCGATCATGTTCATGACCGGCCAGGCGATGACGCGCTCATCGCGGTCAACCAGGAAGCTGCTGTTGATCGACGAGGCCTGGGCCATGCTCAAGGGCGGGTCGATGGGCGAGTTTGTCGAGACCTATGCCCGCACAGCGCGCAAATATGGCGGCGCGCTCGCGACAGCCACGCAGTCGCTCAACGACTACTACAAGTCCGACGGTGCGCGCGCCGCGCTTGAAAATAGCGACTGGATGCTGGTGCTCCAGCAGAAGCCCGAGACCATCGCCGATTTCCGCAAGGAAGCGCGGCTAGACATGGACGACCGAACCGAAACGCTGATCCGTTCTTTGAAGCGTTCGGGGTCGGAATATAGCGAACTCTACATCAAGGGACCCGAGGTCGAAGCGGTCGGGCGGCTCGTGCTCGACCCGCTCTCGGCGACGATCTTCTCCTCCGATCCCGACACCTACGCCGCGATCCATGGCCATGTCGAAGACGGCATGCCGCTCGACAAGGCCATCGCGCTCGTTGCTGGCCTGACAGGAGAGGCATGATGTGCATGCATGTCGAAACCATGCTCGACCGGATCGAGCACGGCACATTTCCAAAGCCCAGGATCGCAATCCGGCCGATGGTGCAAGGCACCTGCCTGGTGCTGATCGAGGCGGCGGGGTTTGCCGCAAGCACGCTGCTCACCGTGCTCGGCCTGCCGCTGTTCGTCTTCCTGTTCCTCGCCGGATGGGATTTGGGGCTGCTCTTTGCCCAGCTCGGCAATCTCGCCAATCACTATGCCAGCGCCGAGGGATCAGCACGGCTCGCCTTCAGCCGCGACCTCCAGGCGGCGTTCATGGTCATGGCGGGCGGGTTCACGCTGTTGCGTCTGCCAGCCTTCATCCGGCGTCTTTGCGAAAAATTCGAGCGGGAGATGCCGCATGACTGACCAAGCTTCCCCGCGCCCACTGGCGCTGAAAATCGCGGCCACGCTCGCATTTGCAGCCGTGCTGCTCTGGGCCGGATGGATCACGCGCGCGGTGCTGACGGACGAGCCGCCCCGGATCGTCACCGTCCGGCTTGCCGAGACGATCGGCGAGTTTATCGACGAGGCTGCGCGCGCCGATGCCGATCCCGCCATCGTGCAGGCGGCAAGCCTTGCCTACCTCCAGGCTGCCGAGCTGGCTGTCGCTGAAATGGGCAAGGACGGGCGCGTGGTGCTGGTCGCCGAAGCCGTGCTTGCCGGCGCAGCCGAAGACGCAAGCCCTGAACTTGAAGCCCGCATCGCCGCAAGGCTCGAAGCGGAGGCGCAGCCATGACGCGCCTTTTCAACTGGAAGCGCGTCGCCCTGCTATGCGGCCTGGTCGCGCTGCCGCTCGCCTGGGCGCCGATCCACGCCTTCAGCAAGAGCCATGCTTTCCTCATCAATGCCAGTCCGAGCCTGCCCAACTGGGCCTTCTGGCTCGACAAGGCAGCGCCCATCGAGCGCGGCAGCCTGATATTCTTCAAGCCGCCTGCAAGCGCGCTCGTTACGAGGCATTTCGGGGAAGACCCGCAGATGTTCGGCAAGAAGGTGATTGGCCTGCCGGGCGATGTGGTGAGCCACAAGGGCATGCAGGTCTTCGTCAACGGCAAGCAGGTCGCTACGCGGCTCGCCCGGACCCGGCTCGGCATCACGCTGACGCAAGGCCCTGACGGACCAGTCCCAGAAAACTGTTTCTATGTCGGGACCGATCATCCGCGCGGCTTCGACAGCCGCTACGGCGAGATCGGCTTTGTCTGTCGGGGCCAGATCCTCGGCAGCGGAAAGGCGATCCTGTGATGACCCGCGCCCTTCTCATATTCGCCCTCGCGCTTGCCTTGCCTGAAACGGCGCATGCCCGCGACTACGGTCAGCGCGGTACCGTCTTCCCGGTGGTGGAGCGCGACCTCCTCGAACAGATCCAGTCGCGGCTCGTGGCAATGGAAGCCTCGGGTGAGACCGCACGGCTCAACGAGGAACTGAAGCGCCGCACGCTCGCGCGGGTCGAACGCCCTACTCCCGTTGCCGGGATTGCGCGCGCGCGCGAAAACCGCTCGTGGCTCTTCGATCCGACCATCGCGCTGCAGCAGGATATCAGAGGCGCGCGCGGCGAGCTCATCCATGCCGCCGGGACGCGCGTCAATCCGCTCGACAGCGTCTCCTTGCGCGCCGAGCTCCTCTTCCTCGATGGTGACGATGCCGAACAGCTCGCCTGGGGGCTGCGCCAGCAAGGTCAGCCAAAGCTGATCCTTGTAAGCGGCGCGCCGCTGCAGCTGATGCGCGCGCGCCAACGGCGGTTCTATTTTGACCAGCAAGGTACGCTCACCTCGCGCTTCGGCATCACCGCCGTCCCTGCGCGCGTGCGCCAGCAGGGCCGCCAGCTCGAAGTCAGCGAAATCGCGCTGCCGAACAAGGCGGAGGCAGGCCAATGACAGCCTCACGCAAACTCCTTGCTGCAGCGCTTGCGATTGTCTCGCTGGCGCTCTCCACACCTGCCTCTGCCGGCGGAGAGCCTGGCAAATGCACCGGCAGTTTCGTCAACCCAATCACCGATATCTGCTGGTCGTGCCTGTTCCCGATCTCAATAGGCGCGCTCGATATCTGGCCTTCGAGCCGCCCCGATCCCGACAATCCCGACGTTCCCTTGTGCCTGTGCGGTATTCGCCCGGGCATCGCGATGGGTTTCTGGGAGCCGGTCCGGCTTGCCGATGTCAGCATGAAGCCCTGGTGCTTCGTCAACCTCGGTGGCACAAAAATCGATCCCGGATTCGATATCGGGTTCCGCTCAATCTCGGGTCCCTCGGCGATTGGCGGGGCAAGCCAGTATTATTCGAGCTGGCACGTCCACTGGTATGCCTATCCCCTGATCTACTGGATGGAGATCGTCGCCGATTTCCTCTGCCTTGAGCCCGGCTCTATCGACATTCTCTACATCTCCGAGATCGATCCGCTGTGGCAGGATTCCGAACTCACCGCGATCATCAACCCCGAAGCCGTGCTCTTCGCCAACCCGCTGGCATTGGCCGCCTGCGCGGCCGACTGCGCTGCATCGACTGCCAATTTGCCTCTCGACGAGATGTTCTGGTGCGCAGGCTGCCAGGGCTCGATGTATCCGATGAACGGCAATGTCTCTGCCTCGATCGGCCATGTGCAGGCTTCACGGCTCGTACTCTCGCGCTTTGCCTACAAGCTCCATCGCGAACTCGTCTCCTGGGGGACGATGGGAAGCGCAGGCCTGTGCGGCAAATACCTCATGCCAGTGATGAGGAAGCAGCAATATCGTTTCCAGATGACCAACCCCAATCCGGCGACCTCGGGCCGCTACGCCTGCCCGCCGATTGGTGCCTCCACCACACTCCAGGAACCCGGACAGGTCATTCCCGCCATCGGCGAGGACATGGGCTACCTCGTCTGGCGCAAGAGAAATTGCTGCGCCCTATGAAACACACCTTTCCCCTTCTCGTTGCCATTTCGCTCGTGACCGCCGCAGGCTTCGCTGCCGTCGCAGCGCAGGATACCGACCCGGAACTCGACCTCGAAGAAATCCGTGCGCGGGCCGGAGAATTCAGCGAAGATGCCGAGGCGCTGGCAAGCAGCGTGCGCAATCGCGCCGAGACGCTCGTCGAGGACGCGCGGACAACGCAAGGCGAGGCGCAAGCCAATCGCGCCGCCTATGTCGAAAGCATCGGTACCAACACCTCGGGCGACGTGCTCGATTTCGATGCCATGGTGCGCGAACAGGCCACTGCCGAGCGCAGCGCCATGGGAACAAGCCCGCGCTTTATCGCCTTTGCCTCGCTCTCCATGCCCGAAGCTTCATTGAAGGCCTTGGTGCAGGACATGGCGCGCGCGGGCGGTGTCACCGTGCTGCGCGGATTTCCCGAAGGCAATGCCGATCTCTTCAAGCGCCGCCTGGCGTCGATCTGGAACGACGGCACCGATACCGGCGCGCTCGGGATCGACCCGCGCCTGTTCCGTGCCTTTGAAATCGAGGCCGCGCCGAGTTTCGTCATGCTCGGTGGTGATTTCAGCCCTTGCGACGGCTTCGATTGCACCAGCCATGTGCCTCCGCACGACCGCATCGCGGGCAATGTCAGCGTTGCCTACGTCCTTGAGACCTTCGCCGGAGGCGGAGGTCCAGGCGCAAGTGCAGCCCGTCATCACCTCACCCAGCTTGAAGGAACCCAGCCATGAAATTGGCACCTCTATTCGCTTGTCTGCTCGCCCTCGCCATGCCGGGAAGCGCCATGTCGCAATCGACCGATGCCGCGCGCGCCGATGGCAAGGAGACTGCGCGCGAGCTTCTCGAGACCGCGCGAAGCAGCGCTTCCGCCCCGGTTGATGCCAATCGCCTGCCCAATTTCGATCCTGCAGGCGTGCAGGGTCTCGAGACTCTGGCGGACGATCCCGACCGGATCGAGAGCAATTCGCGAAGCGCGGCGCAGGTCCACGAAGGCTACCGGGCGATGGAAGAAAGCCTTGCGCGGCGCGCGCGGTTCGATCCGAGCGAGATCGAGGCGGTGATCGCGCGCGCAGGCACGATCAACGATGCGCCGCTCGATTACACGAGCGGCATGGCCATCGGCGGTAGCCAGGGCCAGTGCGTCGAACTGCCACCCGGTTCCGCCTCGGCAGGCACCTATATCGCCACCTGCAACAGCGGGACCTCGGGCGAACTTGTCGATGCCAGCTGCACAGCGAGTCTCGTGCCCGAGGTCACGACAACGAGCGAATACGACTATTACTGCCTGCCCAACAACGCGCCCGATAACGGCAAGTGGTCGTGCCAGCACTATACCGGCGGCAGCTGCTACCTCTATCAGTCCGCTTTTGTGCATTGCGCGAGCCTGCCGCAATTCTCGAGCATTCCCTGCCGCGGACAGAACATGATCGAGGTCCACCGCTTCCGCTGCGGCGTGCAGGTCGGTGGCTTTGCGCCTGATGATGTAACGACCACCCGGACGGTCGATGTCCGGCTCGATGACAGCCAGTGCTTGCCGCTCGCCCAGGCCTCCTCCTGCTCGCAGGTCACCGAGACCTGTAGCGATGCCAGCCCGCAGACGCGCGTGGTCGATGGCGTCTCGATCACCCGCAGCTGTTGGGAATGGCAGCGCGACTACCAGTGCCTCGATACAGTGTCGGGCAATGACTGCGGCGAAATCGAAGCCAATCCCGAATGCCGGTTCCTGCGCGAAGAATGCCTTACCGACGAGACGCCCTGCCAGACCAGCGAGCGCCTTTACGAATGCGCCTTGCCGCCCGATGGCTCGGCACCGGCGCAATATATCTGCGATGGCGATGTCTATTGCATCGACGGCTCGTGCGAGACCATCGAGCGGACCGCCAATGACGAGTTCAAGGATGCCGTCGTTGCCTTGAACGCGATGAACCAGGCACGCGGCGAATTCGATCCCGACACGCTCACGCTCTTTACCGGCACGCGCAACACCTGCTCGTCCAAGGTCTTTGGCGTCCTCAATTGCTGCAAGGGCAAGGGCTTCCCGCTCATTCCGGGGATCAGCCTGCTCGTCGCACTCGGTTGCGATCGCGAGGAAGTGCTGCTCCATGAGCGCGACGCACAGGGCCTGTGCGCCTATGTCGGCACATATTGCTCGGACAAGTTCCTTGGCGTCTGCCTCACCAAGCGCAAGGCCTATTGCTGCTTCGAGAGCAAGCTCTCGCGCATTCTTCAGGAGCAGGGCCGCGCGCAGCTGCCCAAGCCGTGGGACGAGCCCAAGGAAGAGACCTGCGAGGGTTTCACGCTCGACGAATTCGCCCAGCTCGACCTCAGCCAGATGGATTTCTCAGAAGTCTATGCCGAGTTCACCGAGGCCGCGCGGCTGCCCGACGAACTCGAGACCAGCGTGCTGATCCAGCAGAAAATCGAAGACTACTACGCAAGGGAAATGCAGTGATGCGCCGTACCACCCATTCCATCGGCCTCGCGCTGGTGCTGTCGATTTGCACGTCTGGTGTCGGTCAGACAGCCATTGCGCAAGAGGCCCAGGCCAGTACCAGTACTGCCGACACACTCTACTGCCAGGAGCGGCAGCTCGGTTACTGGTTCTACTGCATCGAGCCCGAGCCGGACCCCCGCGAGGACGACGCAACCTCGATCGCTGCAACAAGCGCGGCCGAAGAACTCGACGCGATCACCGGCGAGCTGCGCGAGCTGAAAGCCCAGGCGATCCTTTATCCGACGCCTGCCAACGTCACTGCCTATATCCGCTTCCAGCGCGAGCAACTCGACCGTGCTTCGCTCTTCTCCGATGTCTGGCAGCGCGCGCTGTGGCAGGATCCCGCGCTCGACTACACGCTCGAACGCCCGGTCGGCGCGCTCGCCAAGCGGCAATGGCAGGATGCGCGCGCTGCCGAGCGTGACGTAGTCATGGCGCGGCTCTCCGAGCGCTACGGTCTGTTCTATTTCTTCGCCCAGACCTGCGGCGCCTGCGAGGTCATGAGCCCGATCGTCAAATCGGTCGCGGAGCGCTGGCGCATCACCGTGCGCGCGATCTCGACCGATGGCGGACCCTCGCGGCATTTCCCGAACTACACGGTAGAGAACGGCCAGCGCCCGCGCATGGGCCTCGAACCCGGTATCACCCCTGCGGTCGTCCTTTGGGACAGCGAGACCCGGCGCCCGATCCCGATCGGCTACGGCGTGCTCTCAGCCGACGAACTGCAGGACCGCATCTACCTCCTCACCACCAGGGAAGCCGGCCATGACTACTAGGATCGGAAAACTCGCGCTCGCGCTGGGCGCAGCCGCAATGACAATCTCACCGATAGCCGCAAGCGCCCAGGATGTCGGCAACAGCATGGACCGGTTCATGGACGATATGGGTGCAGCCGCCAATGTCACCGGCCCGACCGCCTTCGAAGGCCAGTCGGCAGGCTATTACTCCATGGGCAATGTCTGGACGCGCTTTCCCCAGAAGACCACCAACATTGCCAATCTCCAGCTGCCGCGCGCCCGGGCCGGTTGCGGCGGAATCGACATCTTTGCCGGATCCTTCTCCTTCATCAATGCGAGCGAAATGGTCGCGCTCCTCAAAGCCGTCGCCAACAATGCGGTGGGGTTTGCCTTCAGCTTGGCGATCGACACGATCTGCCCCGAGTGCAACAAGATCATGCAGGAGTTCAGCCAGAAAGCGCAGCTCATGAACGAGCTGTCGATCAACTCGTGCGAAATGGCGCAGGGCCTCGTTGGCGGCGTCTGGCCGCAGGGCGACCTTGCCGACAAGGCGATCTGCGAAGCCATCGGCAATTCGACCGGCATCTTCACCGACTATGCCGCTGCCAAGCATGGCTGCGGCACGCGCGGCCAGCGGACAAGCACCAACAATGCAGGCGGGACCGATTTCGAGGACGTCAATCCCGGCGTGCCGCGCAACTACACCTGGCATATCCTCAAGGAATCTGCCTTCTTCAACCCCGGCGGCAGTTTCGATCGCGACCTCGCCGAATATGCCATGACGCTGATCGGCACGGTGATCTACGTCCCGCCGAGCGATGATGATCCCGGCAGCTTCGTCCCCTTTGCCGGCGATGCCTCCTCGACGCTGGTGACGGCATTGCTCGACGGGACGCAGGGTCAGAGCGTGCAGGTCTTCCGCTGCGACGAGCCCGATCTCTGCCTCAATCCCACCTTCCAGCAGTTGAGCCTGTCTTCGGCGAAAGCGATCCGCCCACGCGTCGCGACCATGATCGGCAATATGGTCGAAGCGATCCGCGAGGATACCGCCATCGGCGCCGCCGAGATCGAGCTGCTGCAGGTGGCTTCGCTCCCCCTGTACAAGATCCTCACCGTCCAGGCCGCCTATGGCCGCGGCATGGCGACCGATGATCGCGCCACGCTCGCCGAGGTCACCAGCATCGACCTGCTCCATGCGATCCTCGAGCGGATTTCATCAGAAGCGAGCCGCTCGATGGCGAGCTTCATCGCCGCCGACGAAGCCAAGCTGACGCTCTGGCGCGCCCAGGTGGCCGAGGTGCGGAACCAGCTCGCCAGCAGGCAGGCGACCGGACAGGCGCGCATTACCGCCATCGTCCAGATCATCGAGAAGACCGCGATGATCGAGAACATGCTCGCCGCTTCCATGTCGCCTTCGATGGCGGCCGCACTCGACTGGTCGCGCGGCATCCAGTCACGCTCGATCGTTCCCTAAGAGGTCATCCCATGGTCGAAGTCTACACGGTTGGCGGCGGCGAATATCTCGTCAACGTCTTCAACGCTGTCGCCGCCTGGACCGGCGCGGGCGGTTACAAGAGCCTGATCCAGGTTGCACTGGTCATGGGCATGGCGCTTGGCGTCATCGTGCTCGCCTTCAACCAGGACTGGCGCGCCTGGGTGAACTGGTTCTTGGGCGCAACGCTCATCTATATGTGCCTGATGGTGCCGCGCATGGACGTCCATGTCACCGACCGCGTCAATCCGAGCCTTGCACCGGCCACCGTTGCCAATGTCCCGCTGGGCCTTGCCTTGATGGCGAGTTTCACCAGCCAGGCGGGCGACTATCTCACCCAAACGGCCGAACTGGTCTTCGGCCTGCCCGACGATCTCAACTACTCGAAGAACGGGATGATCTACGGCGCGCGGCTCCTGGAAGCGACCCGGGGCCTGCGCATCTCCGATCCCGAATTCGCCGCCAATCTCGACGAGCATTTCAAGCAATGCGTCTTCTACGACGTGCTCTTGGGCCGCTATTCGATGCAGGAGCTTGCCGAGAGCGCAGATATCTGGGCAACGATCGGTCCCGGCAGCGAAGCGCGCGCACAGCGTTTCCTCATCCGCGACGTCAACACTGGCGAGGTCACTTCGGTCGTCACTACTTGCCGCGAAGCCTACAACACGCTTGGCGGCCAGTGGGCGAACCTCATCGATGACATGGGTTCGGCCTTCGGGCGCCAGCTCTATCCGCGCCAGACCGAGGCGCTCGCCCGCGCTAAGCTCTTTGCCGACCTGCCCATCGCCTACAGCTATCTCTCGGGGGTTTCGAGCAATGCCAGCGATATCTTCCGCCAGGTGCTTTCGATCAACGCGATGAATCAGGCGATGCATGGCTTTGCCGGAGCCAGCGGCATGGGCAGCATCGATGTCTTTGCGCAGACCCGTGCCGATATCCAGACCGAGCGCACCTATTCCTCGATCGCGCACAATTCCATGAAATGGGTGCCGATCCTGAATGTCGTGTTGACGGTCGTCTTCTACGCGCTCTTCCCGGTACTCTTCCCGCTGTTCCTGATGCCGAGGACCGGACCGATTGCCTTGCGCGGTTATGTGACGGGCTTCTTCTATCTCGCCGCCTGGGGACCACTATTCGTGATCCTCCACATGATCCTCATGTTCAAGGGCGCAAGCGATGTTGCAGCTGCTGGCGGCGATACCGGCCTCAGCCTCGCGACCTTTGCCGGCATGTCCGACGTCAACTCCGACATCGGCGTGCTCGCAGGCTACCTCGTCGCGTCAATTCCGTTCCTTGCGGGCGGCGTGGCGCGCGGCGCCATGGCGATCTCGGGCCAGGCGACCTCCTACCTCAATCCGAGCCAGAACGCGGCCGAGGAAGCCGCGCGCGAAGCGAGCACGGGGAACATCTCGCTCGGCAACACCAACCTTGAGAATTCGTCCGTCTTCTCGCGGCAGTTCGCACAGGGCAATCTGGCGCCCAATATTGCCTATGGCGCGGGCCAGGCGCGCAGTTTCGGCGATAGCGGCACGCAGACCACGGGCTTTCCAGATGCCGAGTTCGCCCACGTTCCGACCTCGAGCTACCCCTTCTCACCGACGCTGGGCTCGGACTTCTCGAGCAGGCTGTCGACCATTGCCGGGCAAAGCCGCAGTCAGAGCGAGACCTATTCGAACCTCGCGCAGCAATCGACGAGCTCGGCGGTGACCCGCTTCTTCGAGTTGCGCGATGCCTATTCGACCGGGCAGTCGAACGAGACCGTCAGCGGCACCTCGTCGGGCGACAGCATCGGCACTACCTTCAGTGAGATCGACAATGCCTCGCGCACGTTGCAGCAACAGTTCGGGCTATCCCGGCGGGCCTCGGACGACATCACCGTGTCCTGGTTCCTCAATGGTGATGCCGGCCTTGGACTTCGCGGCCAAAGAGGACCACTGCGAGGAGATGTTGGGCTACGCGGCGGGCGCAATCACAGCTGGACCGACAGCGATATCGGCATTGCTTCGGAAGATCGCTCTCGTCTGCTGGCTGCCCTCACTCAAATCTCCGACAGCCGCAACTGGTCGAGCACGCGCGAAGGATTCCTGCGCGAGACCAGTTCGAACTCGGAGAGCCTGATTTCCAGTTCCGCCTCCGGCATCAATACGTCACTCACCGAAGCCCAGAGCTACACTATCGAAGCACGTCGCGCCGAGGAACTTGCCAGCCGCCTCGAAGACCAGGCGAGCTGGTACGAGAGCGCCAATGCGGCCGGCACGCTCAATCTGAGCCAGGCCTATCGCGAATGGGGCATGGTCGAAATCGAGGCCAATCGCGATTATTATGGTCCCGTACGCTTCGACGAGATCGACTTCCAGATGAGTCCGGCCGGACAGCAATTGCAGGCGCGCTTTGTCGCCAGCTATGCCGACCGGCTTCACGACGATATCGAGGGCGAGCTTACCCTGCCCGCTGCCGCACCGATCTCGCGACCGAGTGTTGGGCGTAGAGGTGACGTCCGCGGGTCGGCAAGGTTGGGCTCGGTGCCGGGAAGCCTGTCGGATCCTTCATCCGCGCGGGAGGATATCGGTCGCGCTGTAGACCGTGTGCAAAGCCGCGGTGGTGACCGCGTCGATAGCGTTGGTGACTATCTCGAGGGCCGTACACGCAATGCGCGTGGAGCGAGCGCGGAAGCCGCCGACGAGATCAAGGAATGGTAGGTCAGAGCAGGCCGTCGTAGATCACGACGAAGATAGCGAAAGCAATGAACAGTACGGCAAAGAGGATCAGGCCAGCTCGGCTCCAAGGATCCGCCCAGGCCTTACTCCAACTGTACGCGGTCATTCGATTTTCGGCGATAGCTCGATCGATTTCGCGAAAACCCTGCCAGTCTTCCTTGGATGGCGGCGGGGAGTTATCAGGATTGCTCATCGGTTGTCTCCTTCGCCAAATCCAGAGTGCCCTCCCCTCTGGGTCGCTCCAGTTTCGAGCCTGTCGACCATAGCCGAATTGGCCGGATATTTGAATTGCTCGCTGGCACGCCCGTCCGTGATGTGGTCGTTCCCACACTGGCAAACGCTCTCCTTGGCGCCACACTCCGCAAGGTAGGCTTCCAGCCGTGTCACAGTTTTGCGACGTGGATTGCGGCCATTCCTGAGATCAAGCACGAAGCGCGGATCGCCGACTGCCTCCCTCCCGAAAGTGGTCGCAGAAATCTCGTTATCTCTCAGATGGTTTTCGATCCGTTCCAGGAGGGTCATTGACAACTCGCATCAGCTCAAGAATCACTTGCGTTCTTGGTATGTTCTTAGTAGGAAGACATCCTCAGGTCTAGGAAGAATCCTACGATCCAGAACGAAGGCACGAGACGATGGAACATGTCCGACAAGAGCTCGACCGGCTCCTGCGTGAGCGGGGAAGCGGCTATGCCGCGATCTCGCGGATGCTCGGTCGCAACCCCAGCTACATCCAGCAATTTATAAAGCGCGGTTCGCCCAAGACGCTTGAACCGGATGATCGCCGAATGCTCGCTTCCTTCCTGGGGGTCGATGAGCATGTGCTCGGCGGGCCGGAAAAGAGCGACAACGATGGCATGGTCGAAATCCCCATTCTCGATGTGCAGGCCTCGGCCGGGTTTGGCGCGATTGCGGCAAGCGAAAATGCCTACACAAGGTTCGGCTTCGACGAACGCTGGCTACGCGCACTGACGCCCGCGAAAAGCGCCAGCCTGTCGATCGTGCGCGTACTGGGAGACTCCATGGAGCCTACCCTGAGCGACGGCGACGAGGTCCTCGTCGATGCTTCGGATCATGGGGCGCGGCTGCGCGATGGCATCTATGTCCTGCGCACGGACGACGTGCTGGCTGTCAAACGCATCGCTATCAAACCGGGAGCGAAGCAGATCACCGTTGCCAGCGACAATCCTGCCTATCCGACGTGGAACGACATGGACCGCTCCGAAGTGCACGTGGTCGGGCGGGTCATCTGGTTCGGGCGGGCGCTCTGACCTTTTGCGGTCGATAGACCCAAGTCATAAGATCGGAATGGACTGCGCGCTTGCGATCCATAGCTTTCCAGTGCTATGTGACAATTCCTCGGATAATCTGAATTTCAGTTTGAGGAAATGTCACACGATGCCTGAAGAGCAAAGAACACAGCGCGACACCCTGCGCGAACTGTTCGGCGCGCAGCCCATCCTGCGCGCGCGCGAACTGCGCAAGGCAGGCGTCGCCGCTCAAACCATTGCCCGAGCAGTCGAGGACGGCGAGATCGAAAGGATCTCGCGAGGCCTCTATCAATACGCCGATGCCGACAATGACGCAGACCAGGCCCTGGCGGAAATCGCCAAGAAGATCCCCAAGGGCGTGATTGCGATGCTCTCGGCGCTCGCATTTCACGGCCTTACCGACCAGATGCCACGCCGCATCTGGGTCGCGATCGGAAACCAGGACTGGTCACCTACACTGTCCTATCCCCCAATCCGTACCGTTCGCTTCAGCGACAAGTACCTGCAGCAAGGGATCGAGCACCACCAGATCGCCGGCGTATCCGTACCCATCTATTCCGTGCCGAAGACGCTGGCGGATACCTTCCGGAACCCGAAACTCGTGGACCGCTCGGTCGCAATCGAAGGTCTTCGCGCCGCGATTGAACAGCGCAAGGCTCGGCCGGGCGAAATAGCCCAGGCTGCCGTCAAGGGCGGTGCCTGGAAGAAGATGCAACCCTATCTCGAGGCCCTCACCTCCAATGGCTAAGCAACCGGTCAACCTCGCCAAGTCGGTCAAGGATCGGCTGCTCAACCTGGCACGGGCGGAAGGCAAGGTGTTCGATGTTGTGCTCGTGCGCTTCGCGCTTGAACGCCTTCTCTATCGGCTGTCACTTTCCAAGCATCGCGATCGTTTCGTTCTCAAGGGCGGGATGCTCGTGACCGTCTGGCTCGACGACGACAACCGGGTTACACGCGATGCGGACTTCCTCGGCCACGGCGATGCGGATGCGGACAAGCTCGTGGCGGATTTCAAGGAAATCATGAGCGTTGATGTAGACGACGGACTTGTCTTCGATGTCGATAACCTCTCGGCGACGGCAATCCGCGAGGAGATGGAATATGGCGGAACACGGCTGAAGGCAGTCGCCTATCTTGAGAAAACGCGCATCCCGATCACCATCGACATTGGTTTCGGCGACGCGATGGCCGACCCCACGCGCCAGCTAGACTATCCAACGCTGCTCGATCTGCCAGCGCCAAACATCCGCACCTATCCCCCAGCGACAGTCATAGCCGAGAAGTTCCAGGCAATCGTGGTGCTCGGAATTGCAAACGGACGAATGAAGGATTTCTACGACCTTTGGGCGATCCCAAGGTCAATCGATGTCCTCGACGAAGAACTCGATGCTGCCTTGGCCGCAACTTTCGCGCAGCGGGATACTGCTATCCCGACTGACCGACCTGCCGGCCTTACGCCGGAGATGGCCAACGATCCGAACAAACAACGTCAGTGGAACGCCTACGCATCCTCAATCGAGCTCGAGAGTGTCGAACTGCAGGAGGTCGTTGATGCGGTATGGGTCCTAATCGGTCCTGCGTGCGAGCGCCTGACTCGAGGTTCATGATGGTGAGGCCTTTCCGCTGAGCAGCCACTTCGTCGAATGGAAGGGTGTCCGAAAAATGTATGAAAATTTCGGACAATCTGACCGGGAGGTTGGCGCGCCGTATCGCCACAAGAAAGGGAAGGTTCCAAGCCAATTTAGCGCCTATTCCAGGGCTGGAAGGAGACTGCCTGCTTTCGCTATTTTTTGGCGATTGCCGTCTTAAGCCGCTTGCACAAGCGTATCAGGTTTTCGTGTCCGATCCGCTCCCTGAGACCAAGCAGGTGCGTGCGATCACAATCACGAATTTTTCGGCCGCTGCCGCAAACGCATTCCCAATGCCCCTTTGGCTCACCGCCGGTTAGCGCGTTGAGGTGACGGATGGCCGTCGATTGATCCAGCTTCGTCCCAAGAATACGAGAAACAGATTCGACGAGCCCATCGATGCCGTGCTTGCGTTGCCCGAATGGCCAGTCGTCATGCGCTTCAAAATACAATTGGCTTAGCAAGAAATTGCGCACGGGACCGTCCATGAAAGAGGCAAATGACGTGTCCTCAGCAGTTGCCAGCCATTCCTCCCAAACGCAGGTGCAACAAGTGCCGTTCCCGTAAATGTGACGATCAATATCGCGCGGAAAGCGGTCATTGGTTACAACGAGAATTGCTTCGGCCTCCGGATAGTTCGACTCCGCCACGATGGCGATATCGAACTCTTCAATTGGGCCCTCCGCATGAGGGCCGTCCGTGAGCACATATGTACCGCGCGCCACGAAAAAACCGTCGCGCTCCTCCAACTCCAACTTGGGCTGCGAGAAAAGCAGAGCGCGACGAAACTCGGCGAAGGTCAGCATTGCTCGTTATGACCTATGCGCAATACGGCGACGTGCCCCTGCCCGCGCTTTTCACCTCCGCAACCGCCTCCTCGACACGCGCCGCTGCCGGAACTGAAGCCGCCGCGGGCACCGCTGCTGCAATCATGGCCTCGACGGCTTTCTGCACCGTTCCCGTGCCGAGCCGCTCCATCAGGATTTCAGGAATTTCGGTGGGCCTGGACGCGTTGAGATAAAGCCCAAAATCCCGACGCGCCGTGTCCAGCCAGCGATAGAAGCTTCGTTCCAGTTCCGGGTCTTCGGCCCAGCGATCCGCGAAATTCTCCGCAGGATTGACCGGATTGGCAATCCACTTCCCATCCTCGCGCTGCTCAATATGCATGTCCATGCTGGCGAGGATCGAGCTCAACGCATCCACCAGGCGTTCTTCGTTTCCATACGATTTTGCAGCAAGTGTGGTGAGGATAATCGAAATCGGTCGATGATCCATATCATCGGCGAACATTGTATCGCGATGGCGCTTGAGCAACTGGATCGACTTTTGCAGCGTAGTCTTCACCTCGTGGTCGGGAATATCCTCGACCTTGGCGAGAATGCCCCGCTCTTTTGCCAGTTCTGCTTTCCGCAACTGGAAACGGATTGCCATCCTATCACGGAACCAAGCTGCATAACCAAGCGGGTTGCTGCTCGGCCATTCGTCACAGTAGCGTGCATAGTCGGGGTGCTCTTTGTCTGTAATGGCGAGCGCGTCGACAACGCGCGCGGTGTCTTGGGCCAGTTCGACAAAGCCGCTCTTTTCCAGCTTGTGCTGGTAGTCTGCCGCATCAGGCAAACACGGAAGAATGTCCATGTGGAATTGCGAGCCATCTGCATATTCCAGCGTCCAGCAGCGGCGCTTATCTTCAGGTTCATGCGCCATGTTATGCGCCTTGGCGTAGGCATTAATCTCTACGCCGACCTGTTCCTTCAGCGCTTTCTGTGTGAAGTCGGCCTTACTCGCATTCATGCGGCAAATCAGATCGATATCATATTTTTCGCAACTTGCCACGGGTCGGTTGGTGGTGCCGAGAAGAAAGGAACCCTGCGGTGCGACGTATGGATCGTAATCGGCGATGCTCGACTCGGGGCGTTCCAGCCACTCGCCGAGGCTCATAAAGTGCTCGCGCGCCTCAGCTGCCTTTTCCTTGGGGATATCAATTTCCGCAGCGAGGGCTTGCAGCGCGACTTCATGGTCAGGTTGGTGCGAGGGCATAACTTCAATCTTTCAGTTCATGGTGAGGGGAGAAGGGTTCCGCTTGCTCTGCGAAAAACACAGGTTTGAGAATTGGCTTTTTCTCGCGCGCTTCGACGAACGCTCGATCCTTGAGCTCTCGAATTCTTGCTGTGTTATCGAGAGAGAAAAAGCCGTCAGGCACTGGTTGGCAGACTCGATAAATTGAGCGGTTCTCGTGCGGGTCGCCCGTGAGGATGTGGGCCAGTCCGAGTGAGCCGTATGACTGACCGGCCATGAAGAACTTTGTCGCCTGGAGCGCGATGCTGGCTTTGCTGTACTGGCCCTCCGTGCTGAAAATATCTTCTAGGCAGCTGATTGACAGCACCTTCAACCCGTCACGCTGCCAGCCGAGCGTGCCGATCGCCTCAGCAACAGCGTACCCAACAGGATTGTTCGCCCAAATGCCGCCATCCACGAGACCAACGTCGTGCTCCGTAACGTGCTGCGGAAAATAAGTAGGGGCCGCGGCCGTTGCCATCGCTGCATCGATCGCTGCGTCTCGATAATCAGTCTCGAAACGGGGATGATGGGCGGTCTTGTAGATATAGACTTTGCGCGTTTGCGGATGCCACGCCGGGATCATCAAGCGCGTTTTTGCGTCACCGATTCTGCGGTCACCGAGCGTATCTTGCAGCGCCTCCCGCAGTTTGTCAGGGAGATATTTCGGACCAAACAAGTTGCCGCGTACATTACGGCGAACTTTGCGGAAGAAGCCCTTGCGACCCGCTTCTTCCTGCTCAAAAATCTCAGGTCCGCGATCTTCGTAAAGGGCAAGAATGTCTTTGGCCGACAAGCCCATCGCCAACCCAATGGCGATAATACCGCCTGTCGAGGTGCCACTGATCAGGTCAAAGTAGCTGCCAATCGGCTGCGGAAGATTCTCTTCCAACGCTGCCAAAAAGCCCGCCGGAAAAACCCCCCGGATGCCTCCCCCATCAATCGATAAAATCCTGCGCATCATGCGTTAATCCCTGCAACTGGCTCTGTTGTTCAATCCCGCAGGCCACGAATAGCGCTTACGCAATTTAAACGATTTCGTACCACCACAACATACGACGCCTCTTGCCAAATGTCAAGAGATGGTTGTATGATTCTGTATGATCGAGGTGAACGCACCGCGTTTGGCGCGCATCACCACGCAAAGGAGAGTGCATGTCATTTGCGACGAGATTGAAGGAGGCGCGCCTCAAGAAGGGCTTGTCGCTTCAAAAGCTGGCTGATGAAATTGGGGCATCCAAAGCCCACATGTGGGATCTGGAAACTGACCGTGCCAAGAACCCGTCACTTGAGGTTCTAACAGGCCTGTCCCGCGCCCTGGATGTCTCCATCGCGAGTTTGGTCGGCGAGGTGGTCGCGGACAATTCGCCCGACGAAGCGCTCGCGTTGTTCCGGGATTTGCAGTCCCTCTCGGAAGAGGATCAGCAAACGATCAAGATCATGATGGAGCGATTGCGGCAAAGAAGAGAGGAGTGAGAAATGTCTCTCTCCCGCATGGAGCTTGATGGCAGCTACTCACCCCTGGGCCTGGTTACGAAAATCCTTGCTGCCGAACCGACCCTCAGAATTCCTGTGCCTGTCGAGGAAGTGGCTCAGGCACTAGACATCGCTGAAATTCGGGAAATGGAAACCGACGGTTTCCTTGGTGGTCTCGTGACAGATGCCGCTCGGAGTTCGGGCGGCATTTTGGTTCAAAAGGGCTTGGGCCGGCACCGTCGCCGCTTCACCATCGGGCACGAGCTCGGACATTTCCTTATCCCGTATCACAAGCCCGCCAGCGGCGATAAGTTCATGTGCGATCGCGACGCGATGCGTGCTTGGGACACGAAGAAGGTCAGTCAGTTTCTTAAGATGGAGGCGGAAGCCAACCGCTTCGCTGCGGCGCTCCTAATGCCGCCGCCTCATGTCCGAAAATTTCTCGGGAACTACAGCAAAGCAACTCTTCAAGCCGCGCTGGATGTGCATGAGGCTTTCGATGTCAGCAAGGAGGCAGCCATTCGCTGCTATGTCGAAAACTACGGCGAAAGGCTTGCGGCTGTAATCACGCGCCACGGGAAGATTCTCCGCAGTTACAAGCATCGGGATTTTCCCTGGATAGAAGCTCGACGTGGCCAACCAATACCGAATGGCTCAAATTATCACTCGCATCGAGGTGATAAACTCAGCCCGCTCATGCCCACAAGTGCTGAGGGTTGGATCGCAACTGAATACGGCCAACGGGTTCCTTTCATGCGCGAACAAGTCTTGCCTATGGGTAAGGGGTTTGCAGTACTCATGCTTTGGATGGATGCAGAAGATGACGAGCATGATCCTGAAGAGGATATGACGTCAAAGGAACGCCTGGCAAATCGGGCGGAGCAGTACGGTCGAAGCTGATAGGAGTCTTTAAAACCAAAAATAGTCCGCTTCCGGGGAGTTCGCCGAAGGCAACCGGTGTCCGAATTGGGGGCGCGAAGCGGTCAGTTCGTGCAAAACTCCCGATCAAATCCCAAAGTCCATCGATCGATTGCGCTCCTTGGCGAGTTCGGGTTCGGGAGCTTTTGGGGCCTTCTCAGCCATCGACTTACCGGTCCCCGCCTGTGCAGCCGCCTTCAAGCGCTCTGTCACTTCCAGCGCCGATGATTTCTCGCCCTTGTTCTTCGAAACTGCCGCGCCGAGCCTCGCAGCGCTATCGACCACGAGGGTCAGGTGGTCGCGCAAGCGTGTGACGGTCACCAGGAATGTCTTCTGGTTGGCAAGATTGCGCTCGCGGCTATCCATCACCGCAATGCCCCGGTCGGAGGTGAGCCCCTGCGCCATATGCGCGTTAAGGGCATAAGCAAGGTCGAGGCGCTTCAGCATCGGATCGTCCTTGCCGAGCCTGTGCTCGACACCTTTGGAAGTTTCGACGGTGACGCGCTCGCCATCGATCTGGACAATGCGAGCCTGGTCGGCATTGAACAGCCCGCGCCGGTGATCGTTCCGGGTCCACCGAATGCGATCGCCTTGATGGATCTCAAGCTTTCGCCGGTCGAACAGGGCCAGATTGTCGTCCTTTCCTGTTCGACCGATCCGCGACGGTTTCAGCTTGTGCAGCCCTCCGCGCTTGTCCTTTAACTCGACTATGTCCTTGCGGTCGTCGACCTTGCGTACCGCATATTCGCCGCGCTTGAGGCCAAGCGCGCGCTCTAGTTTCGCGACCTCGAGCACCATGCCAGGCCGGTAGGCGGCGAGGTATCGCAGTTCCTCCCGCGTAAGATTGGCGCGGTCGAGAACCTCGAGCTGGAGCTTCTCCGGGCCGATCTTGCCATTGGCGGCAAGGCCCGTCTGGACTGCCTCGTTGACGGCGGCGCGGATCTTGCGACCCGATGCATAGATCGCGGTTCTCCTCCGCTCTTCGGGTGAGTGCGACAGCCAGCGTTCGGCAGCGACAATCGCTCCATCGCCCTTGGCTTCAACTGTGTTGCCCTTGAGATGGTCGAGCGCTGTGCGAACCAGTCCCGCCTGCGCCGCCGCCTGCGCCTCACGCAGGACCGGATCGCGGCCGCGCAGATTGGTGTTCATCTGAGCCTGGGCAATTCCTCCCTGCTGCAGGAGGTCGAACGGCTTGCCGGCATCGACTGCGCCCAGTTGCTTGCGGTCCCCCATCAGGACAAGCCGCTGGGCACCGACGCGATTGGCGATACGGATGAGCTGCTCCTTGTCCGCATTCGAGACCATCGAAGCCTCGTCGAGGATGAGGACGCTGCCGCCCAGTTCCTTGCTCGCCTCGCGATCGAGGCTGGACCGCCCTTCCCCCTCGCTGATCGGTCCCCAGCGCTTGAGGAAGCTCGCGAGCGTCTGCGCCTCGATGCCGGTATCGCGTTCGAGCATCTGCACCAGCGTGTTCTGCACCGAGAGGCCAAGCACCTTGTGCCCTTCTTCGCGCAGCACGTCGGCGACCGGCTTCAACACGCTCGACTTGCCCGCACCGGCGACGCCCTGCACGGCCACGGTGCGATCATGCGAAGCCAGGATAAGGCGGGCGGCGCCCAGCTGGCCTTCGTTCAGTTTGAAGCCCTGATTGACGAGAGCCGATGCCTGCACGCTGGCCTCGGCTCGCCGCTCGGTAAGGATGGGTTCGACCGCGCCCTTGCCTTCGTTTGCCCAGGCAAGGATGCGCCCCTCGCGCTCGACTTCCTCGCGGCTTGCCAGCCATCCCTTGTGCTCGCCCTTCCCCCGCAACAGCTGCCCCGAACGAACCAGCGAGCGCACTGCCTTCTCGACATGTGCGATGGTCGTGGGCAGCCCGAAATCGAGCGCTGCCTTGTACAGGTCTTCACGCGCAAACCCCGCTTCGCGTTGCGACAAGTGGCGCACGGCAGATGCCACGGCCTGGGCCGCGGCGATCTCCTGAGGCCCCCGCTTGAGGACATGGTCGGGAACCAGCGGATCGCGTTCCTTCCCTTTGATGCGTTCGGCAAAGTCCTTGAGCAGCGCCAGCCCGCGCTCGACAAGGTTGGGCACCTTCGCATCGGCAGTGTCGCGCTCGCCGGCTCTCGTCTTTGCGGTATCGACCAGTCGCGGGAGGTCGAGGCCGACGGTCTTCACCGCCGCCTGCCATTGCTCGCCGAGGACCGCACGATCCTCGATCGGTTGCTTGGGCGAACGGGTGGCAAGCGCCGCGATCTTGCCTGCTTCGAGCCCCGGACCACGGCGCGCCTCGAGCACTTCCTTCCTGCGCGAGGAGAAAGCCATGACCTGTTCGCGAGTGATCCCGCGCGCCTCGAAATTGCCGTGCTTGCCGACCGGTCCGGGCTCGTAGCCGAGCTTCTCGACCGCGATCCGGAAGCGCGCCATGGCCATCGAGTTGAGAAGGGTGCCGAGCGCAAAGAGCTTGTCGTTCTTGAGCGTGCGCCACTTTCCGTCTGCTCCTTTCGTCAAATTGGCGACAACCGCGTGGAAGTGAAGGTTGGGCTCCTGGTTGCGGTTGGTGTCGTGCTGGAAAAGGCCGATCGCGAGATTGCCGGTCGCCACGGTCTTGATCTTCCCGCGTTCGACAAGGCGGGTTTCAGCAGCATTCTTTTCGGCCCATTTGAGCGCCTCGGTTACCGCCTCGCGGTAGGCGGCTACAATCCGCTCGTCCTTGCCCACCAAGGCCAGCAGCGACCAGCTCTTGGGGAGCGAAAATGTAAGATCTGTGCCCGGCCGATGCGGCTGGCCGGGATTGCCGACGCTCGATCCATCGGGAAGCTCGCCGCGCAACAAGGCATCGAATTGCTTCGTCTCGACGCGCCCCGAAAGTCCGAGCGATTTCGCCCCTTCGCCGACCCATTGCCCGGACCGATCAGCATCGGCCCGGGCATAGTAATTGTCGTCGGCAAAGTAGCTGGCGGCAGCAGAGGGCGAACGCACATTGGCGATTGAGAGCACTGCCTAGTCCTCCCACTTGCGCACTACTGCCGCACGCCCGCGCATCAGATATCGGGCTCGATATCGCCGACGTCGGGTTCGTCCCGGTCGGGCTTGTCCTGGTCCCTGTCGTGGGCGGCGCCACCAAGCAGACCCTGTTGACGGCGCTCCTGATCGGCACGAATGCGTCCCTCTCTGCTCGCCTTGTCGCGGTGCGGATCATGAGCCTCACTGTCCTTCACGGAGCGACCCTTGGTGGTCTCATCGCGCGCCCGATCCTTGCCGTTCTCTAGCGGCAGTTCGCTTTGCCGAATGCTTCCCAGGTCGGTGCGCCGCTGTGCCTTGGCGGAGTCTTCGCTGCGAGCCAACCTGTCACGCTCGACAGCCGAATGCTTGTCCTGCGCTTCCTCACTCGACCGGTCTCGTGCGCGCTTGCGTCGGGACCCCTGATTTAGACGCTTCTCCTGATCGCTATCGAATTGCTGACCGCGGTGCTTCTCGTCACGGCGACGGCGTTCACCGGAATCATCGCTATCGCTGCCACGATGCCCTGTATCGTCGTCATCGTCCGGTTCGACGGTGACGGGCTTGGGAGCAGGTTTGGCGAGCTTCGGTATCTCGCGGGGGATGAACCCTTCGGCAACGCGGGGCCAGTCCTGGGGCTCAAGCGTGATAGGCGCGGTGGGAAGCCCCTCGGGAAACTTGATGTAACCCTCCAGGCTCTTCAGCCCCATGAACTCGTCGGGAAGCAGCAGCGGTGCAATCTCGCGGCGGGCCGTCAGGCTCACCGCATCGCGGGCACTGTTATGCCCATAGCTCTGGTTTTCTTCGACCTCGCGCACCTCGCGGTGACCGACAGTGTCCGAGCACCAGGTGGCAGTCTCGCGGTCAGCCGTTCCGAGCATGAGCTTGGTCTTGGCGAGCGAAGACAAGGTCATCGCCATGTTCTCTCCATAGACCTCCTTCAGCTTGGCATAGGCATGGACGCCGGTGACGATCGCGCCGCCGTAATTGCGTGCGGTCTGCAAGCCCTTTTCGAGTGACGGGAGGCGATGCAGCGCGCCCAGCTCGTCGATCAGGAACCACAGTCTGAGGTCAGACGAGGTCCGCCCGGTCATCAGCGTGTTGATGGCTGTATCGAGCCAGAGCGTGAGCATTTGCGAGAGGACGGTGAGGTCAGCATAGCGCGCGGAGAGGAACAGGATCGATCCCTCCTTGCCGCTGCCCTTGACCCAGTCACGGATCGAGAAGGGCTTGCCTTGGGTCGGCAGCAATTGCAGCGCCTTGGCGTTGACGTTGAATACCGCGCGCACAGATTCCGCCATCTTGGCGGCTTGCGGATCGGTCATCGGCCCTGCCATTGTATCCTCGAGCAGCTTGTGCAGGTCGGAGAGATTGGCGTTCATCAGGTCGCTTGCGAGCGCCGCGTTAGTGCCCTTGCCCTTCTCGACCAGCTTGAGGCAGGTCTCGACGAACAGGGTACGGGCTGCGAGCACCCAGAACTGCTCTGCCCCACCGCCATCATGGGGCACCAGGGACTCCGCAGCGGCATGGAACTCGGCGCTGGTGGTGCAGTCGTTGAACACGCTCCAGGCCGGACACCGGGCATCGAGCGGGTTGAGGATGATGTCGCGTTCGGGCTCGTAGAAAGCCTCGATGAAGGCCCCCGTGAGGTCGAAGATAACCGCGCGTTCTCCCCTCTGCCTGATCTCGTCGACGAGTTCGAACAGCGCCACGGTCTTGCCCATGCCGGTGGTGCCGACGAGCATGGCATGGCCCTGTTCCTGCCGCCAGGGGTAGCTGACGCCCACCAGATGTGCAGGCGCATAGAGCCCCGCTTCCCGCAATGCGTCGCGACCCGCAAGACGCCAGCGCCAGCCCAGCTCGCGGCCATACTCGAGGGCACGCTTGCCGCGATTGTGACGGGCAATGTCGGCCTTGAGTTCGGGTAGCGAAACGAGCCGCGCACCGCGCAAGTGGCGCTTGGCCTTGGACTTTTCACCGAAGTGCTCGGCGACCCACCAGAAGAGTGCCATGAGCGGCACGAGGCAGAGTGTGGAAAGCACAACCGCCTGCTTCACCGTGGCGAAGAACAGGTCCCAAGCTTCGCGTATCGGCGGGAAGTCCCTGACCACCGCCATGGGGAAGGCCACTATGTCGCCATCGGGCAGCCGCAGGTTCACGAGCTTGGAAGGATCGAACTCCATGGACATGTAGCCCGTGGCATAGAGATGCATCCACAACAGGTAGGCCTGGTAGTCGTCGAGCGCGCTGCTTACCTGCCACCAGCAGGTTCCCAGCACGACCAGTGCAGAGACGATGAGCGGCAGCTTGAATCCGGCTGCAAACATGAAACCGAAGTGCCCCAGGAGTTGGGTGCCGCGGGTGAAGTTGACGATACTATTCTTCATCGCCGACCTCCGTCGCACGCGCAGGAATGAAGCCGAGCTGGGCTAGGCGACGGTGGTAAGCGGCATGGGTGCGCTTGCGCAGATCGTCGTCAGGATGGCTCGCCAGCAGTGCATCGAGCGCGGTGGTGAGGAACACCATCTGACGTGACGGATCGCTCCCGCCGGGACGATCGGCATGATCGTTGTCGCGATTCCAGGCGGTGACCAAGTGGTCGCGAATGACCACACTCACGCTGGTTTCGCGCGTGTTTGACTGCTCCAGAATCCAGTCCGCAATCAGCGGCGGGACGTAGGTCTGGAGGACCCTGTAACGTTGCATTTTTCCAAGCTCCTTGTGCTCAAGAAGCCTGGTTCGACCTGCGGAAGGCGAGGATCACACTAAATAGGAAAGGCCATGTAGGAAAACGAAAAGTTCGCCATCTATTCCAGCACGTTAGACCAAGGTGAATTGCAGCCAATTTGCGAATCCAAATCGCGATTTGCGGTCAAATCGGTCGATGCACACCGCGAATTTGCAGTGCAACCGATTGAGAACATTGGAAGAACAAAGGCAGCCCCGCTGCGTCCGGTGTGCCTGTCAAGTTCCCAATTGCGCGGACGTCTCCGGTAGCTCGCGAGTTCCGCTCAATAGATTGAATTTACGCTATTATTTTCGGAGCGAGAGCAAGCGAGCCTTGCTGGGACAACCCGAGATGCCGGCCCAAGTATGCTTTGGGCTACAAACTGGCCTTACCTAGGCGGAAATCGTGGTCGGCTGAATGCGTTGTGTCGATCTCTCCAACCCTCTCTAAATGAATGGCAAAGCACCCCGGACGGGTGCCGTGGCACTGGCAGTCTGCCGCCTGCGTCCCAAGCCCATCAGGGTAAGATCGATGTCGCTTTCGGTTCAGTGGCGGGGACCAGATAGCATTCGCGAAACGCAGCGACGTCGGATGCACACGGCGTTTCCAAAAACCCGTTGGCTTCGGATCCGTTTCCGCAGATAGGTCCACTAACCCGCTCCTGCGAACATGAAAAATGGGCAGGAACCGTTGCAGGTCCCTGCCCTGATCCTACGGTAAGAACTCGTCCGACATAGCCCCTTGCACCGTATGCACCACGCGCACTGCAAGGTGTGCCGGAAGTGCATTGTAGTCGCCCTCATCCAGGGCAAAATATCCGAGTTCCCGGTCCTCAATGATGTGCTGATCGAAGAAGCTGTGCATCGCCCTACGCTCTGCCAGAGCCAGCGCAGCGAAGTAGCGTTCCGAAGTCGAAGTGTGTTGAAATTGCGTAGCCAAAATGTCCTCCTGATGTCTGCCGTTGACGGCAGGAGCAGGACGGATGGGTGTGCGGCCGGCGGGTCAGGGATCGCCCGCATGGGCGACCGCGAAGCGGCGGTAGGGGTGACGATTTTGTCGGACCGTAGCGCAGCGAAGGGGAGGCAAAATGGTGGGACCCTGCCGTCCTTGACGCGCCGGTTGCGCGCCCATCAAGATGGGACAACCGTGAGCCAGGCCCCCTCCCCCGTCAGAGACATGGTACGACGCAAGAAGGGGCTCCGTTCGGTTAGAACGGAACCCCTTCGGAAGTTGAATTGACGGGAGGGTTCAGTCGATCTCGGGAGCATCCTTGTTGTCGTCGTTCTCATCGCTCGAGCCGTTGCCGCGCGAGAGGAAGTCGACCTTGTCGGCGAGGATCTCGGTGCCGTAGCGCGTGACCCCGTCCTTGTCCTCCCACTGGGTGTAGTGGATGCGGCCCTGGATGCTGACCAGCTGGCCCTTGGAGCAGTACTGGCCGACGGTCTTGGCGAGGCCGTTGAAGCAGGTCACCCGGTGGAACTCGCTTTCCTTGGCGGTGTAGCCGTTCTCGTCCTTGTAGGTCTTGCCGTCCTTGTCGCGTGCGGGGCGATCGGTGACGACGGTGATCCCGGTAACGTTGGTGCCGCCCTTGGTCTCGCGGGTGTCGGGATCGCGGGCGATGCGGCCGGTGAGGATTGCGATATTGGTCATGGTGTAAGTCCTTCAGTTCCTCAAACCGGAGACCATCTCCGGCTTGCGAACATCCAGAAGAAGCAGGGCATGGGAGGACTGCACCGCAGGAGCGAAGCTCCAAGGGAAACCTGTTCATGACGGGTGGTGCGGGCAGGCAGCGCAGCTGCCAACACGGCCGGAAAGGAACGGGTTGCCGTCCTCAGCTGACCTGGTTCAGGACTGTTCGCGAAGAAAGCCGGATGGGTATCGGGTGCGGGTCTGAAGACCCACGTGACCCTGCTGTCATCAGCCTGCCCCATCGCCTTCCGAATCCGCCAGGAGATCCATGAAGTTGCGGGCAGCTTCCCGGTCTTCCGCATTCTCGAACGCCACATCGAGATCAGGGGCTGACCGAATTGATCCGCCAATTCTGCACTAGCTCGAAAATTCTTTGTAACGACAGAACGCATTGGCCAACTGCATTTGACGCGGCGTGCGACACTCAGCTTCGAAGACTTGCGGAGAGCCAACCAGGATCGTCACGCATTTCGCGCGGGATGTCGCAACGTTGAGGCGATTGAGACTGTAGAGAAACTCCATGCCTCTCGGAGCGTCTGCATGCGAAGAGCTGGCGAGCGAGTAGATCGAAATCGGCGCTTCCTGCCCCTGAAACTTGTCGACGGTTCCGACACGTGCTTGCGGCAAGCGCTGCTGAATTTCGAAAACCTGGGCATTGTACGGCGCGATGATCAGGATGTCATCGCGTCCGACGGGATGCTGTTCCCCGTCCCGGTCAACCCAGGTCGCTCCTTGCTGGAGGATGTCGTCTACCAAGGCTGCGATAACATCGGCTTCCTCGGGAGAGCAGTTCTGATTGCCTTTGTGCTCGACGGGAAAGAAGCGGAGCCCCGTGCCCCCGGCGATGCCGCTGGCATTGACGCGTTGCCCAGCCGTCTCCTCCTTCGATTCAAGCTTGCCCTCATAGAAGAGTTCTGAAGTGAATCCGGAGATATCGGGATGCAGCCGCCAGGTAACGTCGAGGAACAGCCCTTCGTCAGATGCTATCGTCTGTTTCCCCGACAAGAGGTGGTCCAAAGCCGAGCATCCAGTGCCGTCCGGATGGCTTCCCTGCATTGGTTGGTCGAGTTGCTGAGGATCACCAAGTAAGACCAGCGTTTTGGCTGCCTGCGAGACCGCGAGCACATTTGCGAGGGACATCTGCGCGGCCTCATCGACGAAAAGAACGTCAAGGCATTCGAACGCGTCCTCGGTCGACCACAGCCACGCCGTCCCGCCTGCGACCTGGCAATCGCCATGCAAAGCGGCGAAGACCTCACCGTTACTCTTCTTGGCAAAGCGAAGGCGGTCGGTGGCCTCTTCCTTTGAACCCCCTTTCGGCTTTTGAATGCACACAAGCGGTGTGGAGGCTTCCTCAGCAACCTCGATGACCTTGTCGAGCAGGTTGCGGATCACATCGTGGCCATTGGCCACGATCCCTACCTTTTTGCCTTGCTTCACCAGCTCGCAGATCATGTGCCCGCCAGTATGCGTCTTGCCGGTTCCGGGTGGTCCCTGGATCGGCATCACTCCTGACGCGATTAACGGCGCAATCCGCACGCCGGCGGTCAGAGGCGTTTCGCCGTCCATCCTTATGGGCCCATCGCCTTCAACTTGCGGACCTACGCGCATGAGCATGTCTCGAGCGGGCCGATAGGCAGCGCCGTCGAACATGCCGTGCTCACAGACATAGCGCGCCAACCGCACTAGCGATTCCTGCATGGGCTTCGATGAAACGTGCTCGTGGACGAAGATTGCTTCGGGATGCTCGTTCGCCATGGCGGAGGTCTTCTTGATGTCGATAGTCCGGTGGCTGCGGGAAATGTCCTCTACAGAACCGACCGATTGGCCGCCCTGGACCTTAATTCCCTTGCCCGGGCGAATGTCGGCTTCCTGAGCTGGAAAGCTGTAGCGGTCGATCGGACATTTTGCTGTTCCACCCACCGTCTCGATGTACTGCAGACCCGAGAGGCCCGCGCGCTCCTCCAGTAGATCTTCGGCAGAAAGGTCGCACAGGCGGAAGTATTCCCACCAGCCTGCCTTCTCCTCGCGGCGATGCCACTCGAGCAGGTTGGCCAACAGCCAGCGGCCATGCTCCTCGGCTGATCGAACGGTCGGATCGACCGGCACTCCATCAGTAAGTTGCTCGATCAACGGCGTGATCAGCTCGAGCCATTCGGAGAGGTTTTCGCTTGGGGCGCCATCGGCGATCTCCGGACGCGCAATAGCGGCTCCCTGCTCGACCAACTCTTGCCGCTGCACTTCCAGCCAATCGCGCAAGTATCGCGTCGCAACGCAGTCATCGCGGTTGTAAGCCTCGACGGTAGCGCGATCCTCGGCCTCGATCCCAGTGGGATCGTTCGCTTCGAGGCACAGCTGAAGCCGCGTCAGTGCCTGGTTCGCGTCGGGTAGTTTGGCATCGCGTTCGTAGCCGAAGAGCTGCTCGAGCTTCTTGATCGAATAGCTTTCGACGCCAGCGCGAATTGCGTGTCGCACGACACTGAGAAGGTCGACGAGAACCTTGCCGCGAAGCAGCCGATCGAGTTCGTCTTCGCGGGTGGCATAGCGGCCCATGAGCCGCTTGAGCGCTCCCGGCTCGTATCCCCCGTAGTGATAGACATGCAGGTTGGGATAGGTTTCAAGCCGCGCGATAACAAAATCGATGAAGGTTTCGAATGCTGCCTTTTCTACCTCGCGATCGAGCGCCCAGAGCCCCTGATAGCGCGTCTCTCCGCCGTCGATGTAATGAAAGCCATGGAGGTATTCGAGACCGTGCTCTCCGACGAAGGGATCGCCCTCGAAATCGAGGAAGATGTCTCCTTCATCGGGTTCGGGAAGGCAAGCCAAACCAAATCCGGGGACTGGTGCAAGGAGCTCGAATTTGAGTTCTCCTGTAAGACGGCTTTCTAGCTGAACGCGGGCCTGCTCGCGAACGCGCGTGAAGCTCTCGGGCGAGCCGCGTTCTGGTTTCCAGGGCAAGGGCATAGCGAGTTCAGCAAGCTGCGCACCCGTCGTGACCCCGTGCTGCTTGAGTTCGGCGATCTGAAGGCTCGAAATCCCTGCCACGAGGCAAAGATGGTCGTCTTCGCGGCGTTGCTTGTCGCAGCGGGTGCTCCACACGCAGATATCGCAATGCGCGGCCGGTTCCGGATATGACTCCTGGGGATCCCCGCAAGCGAAAGTGGCCGCCATTCCTCCCTTTACCTGGCGGTAGTATGCCCCGAAATCGGAGACGCGATAGCGCTCGGGCACAAAATCGGTCCATGGTGGAACGACGTGCGCAAACTCCGGTACACGGCCCTGAACCTCGCCGATGAGCTCGGAATAGAGGCAAAGCTGGAGGACCGTCCCGCCTTTGGTCTCGCGGGCCAGCTTGGTGTCGACGGCTTCATAGGACCAACCGCCGAGATCGCTCGGCGTATCGACCTTCCGGAGGATGTCGGCGCGACCGACCCAGGCGCCCGAACGCAGAGCGCCCTGCACGATGACGTCAACGCCTGCTCGCATGGCCTCGTGTGTCGCCGCAACGGCTTCATCCGTAACTTCAACACCGTCGATACGCACGAGGTGCAGTCCGAGGGATGCCAGGTGCTCGACATAGTCCTGCTCATGTTTGGCCCCGCGTTCCCACAGAGCTTCGAGCAGAGGATCGTAGTACTTGGGTTTCGCCAGCTCACCCTTGGCAACGGCGTGCTCAAGACCATTCAGGTGCCGACAATTGAGGTAGCCGACCAAATCGGTTGCGCTGAAGCGAATCTGATCTCCGACGACTTTCAAGACTGATCTCCAAGAATTGTCGCTCCCAAACTCGATAGACACCCGGCATCAAGCCTTGAGGAAAGGGCATCGCGTCGAAGTATGTCTTCAGTCAGGTGAGGATGGAACTTCTCGAACAACAGGCTCGGCGAATGAGCAAATAGGTCCACCTCTTTGCCATCTGCCAGCGCTGAAAGTGCGTCGATCAACTCCGGACTTTCGTCCTTCCCAAACACTTCCAGAAACCCATCGTGTGTCTGCACGGTGAAGCCGCTCGCCCGAAGGGCGAGTGCCAAGGTCGTTGTTCGAACGGAACCAGTTTTCGTCGCTATGACAGCAGCGTTGTCGCTGAGCTGCGCAATCCTTCCGGGGTCGAATTGCAGTTGGGTGTAATTGATGCGTGCCTCGTCGAGTAGCTCCAGCGCAGTCGCATCAAGATAGATCGGGCGCTTTTGGCCTTCTAGAACATCGAACATTCGCTCGATCACCCGGTCATGGATGTTGCCTGGGTCGCCCCCAAAGATGGGCGGCACTCCCGCTTTCGCCGGTGCAACCAGGATGACACGGTCCCGGTCGAGAACTTCCTGCACCAGCCAGCGCCTGCCCGAAAAAATGAGAAGCATTCCGGGCGCAATCATGTTGTCGATAGGGAGCGTTCCAAGCTCCTTACCGCCGGAAATCAGCCGGTATTCCTCCGGTGTCTGAAACACGGCATAGAAGCTATAGTGCTCAACCAGCTTTTCGCCATTGGCACCGAGCAGCAAGAGTCCATCACTGGTTTGCTCAATAAGCGCGACCTCAGGTTGCCCGAGCGCCCGCAAAACATCCAGGAACAGCTGTGTATCGACCTGACGGAATGGCCCGATCTGGCAGAGAATCCCGTAGAGTTGCTGCGCACGTATTCCGCCTCGCTCGGCGATCACTGAGAGGATTTGGTGAACGAGGGTCGAGAGGTGCAGGGCCTCGCGTTGCGGCGGTTCACACCAGCCTTCCAAGAGCAATTCGATCATCGCAATAGCCCGCACCATCCCGAGGCGAAGACGGTCCGAGAAATTGCTCGTCGGCGTAAGCTTCGCCTCGATTGCATACTGCCGAAGGATGGCTGGCTTGCCCGGTCGCCGCCCTGATCGGCCAAGCCTTTGCCTGAGCGATGCGACGCTGAATGGTGCGCCAATCTGGCCGACACAGGTCACATCGCCAATATCAATTCCCAGTTCCAGCGTGGAAGTGCAGATGGCAGTCGTCGGCGCAGTACCATCTTTCAGGCGACGTTCGACGAAGTCTCGATGCTCGCGCGATAGGCTGGCATGGTGAGGGTAAAACTCCTGCGGCAGGTGTTCCTTTTCGCAAAGTGCGCGCAACCGATCTGAGTAGATTTCGACTGCCTGTCGCGCACCGCCAAAGACAAGATTGTCGCTGCCTCTCAGTTGTTCGAATAGATGCTGAGCAATGGCATCCGTCGCTGAAGGGCCTTCATCGTCCTTGTCGCCAGCAACGTAGCCACGGAGCTGGAGCTGCAATTCGGCTGATCCGCCCTCGGCAATGACCTGTTCGACTTCATTTGGGCTATCAGGACGAAGATAAGCCTTCGCCAGCTCCATATCTCCGAGTGTGGCCGACAAACCAACCCGGCGAATAGGTTTCTTTAGAGCAATTTCGAGGCGCGTGAGAAGCGAACGCATCTGGATGCCGCGCTCACTGTCGAGGACCGAATGCAATTCATCGAGAATGATTGCGCGCGTTGCGCCAAACAGCCTCGGAATCTCCAATCCGCGTCTAATGAATAGCGCTTCAAGAGACTCCGGGGTGATTAGCAGCACGCCCCTCGGTCGCTTGGTAGCCTTAGCCTTCACCGATGAGGAAACGTCGCCATGCCACGGCGTGATAGGCAAGTCTGTATCGCGACAAATGTCTTCAAGTCGCCGCGCCTGATCGGTGATAAGCGCCTTTAGCGGTGCGACATACAGAACATCAAATCCGGAGTCCTCACAGGGTTCATCGAGCACCTGGGACAGTAGTGGGAGAAATGCGGCTTCAGTCTTGCCTCCGGCGGTGCTGGCAGCGACAATCAGGTCACGATTGCCGTCCATAAGCACGTGCGTTGCGCGCGCCTGAATATCGCGCAGTTCCTTCCAGCCTTGCTGACGTATCCATTTCTGGATTGGTCGAGCCAGCTTGTCGAATGCCGCGCTCACAGTCGGAAGCTGGCTAGCTCGTCGCTCTCGGGAACAGCGCCAACGCTCTCATCCACGTCGCTCATGTCTTCACCAGAATCCTCCGCCACGTCGAGTTCTTCGATGAGGTCCGACCATTCGACGCCGGGGTTTTGTTCGAGCACCGCCAGAAGATTCACGAAAGCTGTGACCGTGTTCCGGGGGGTTCTGAAATAGGCTTCCCCGATCCTGTCCGAACAGTGTGCCATGAACGCTTCCAAGGCGTTGTCGGGCAGGATTGCTTCATCGCCCTGCATGACGGCGCGAATGTTGGCCAAGAGCACGAAAAGGTCTTCAGGCGTAAGGCTGGCTAGTCGAATGACCGGTCCGGAAAGATCGACCAGTCCATCACGCGCAAAGGTGTTCTCTGCGAGGCGAGATTGGAGGGCCTCATAGCTGTAGAGGCCGCGCCGCGTATTCATGAGGAATTCCGGCGTTCCTCCCATGAGGAACCCAAGGTTCTCCGCGCTCCCCTGCAGAACGTCGTTCAGGATGCGCAGGATTTGCTCATAGTTGGCATTGCGGGCTTGCGATGAAGTCAGCTTGTAAAGGTTGACCATCTCGTCAAGGCCAACGAGCAGGCCCTTGTAGCCCGCTTCACAGACAAATGCCGACATCAGTTTGAGGTGGTCGTAGACGCTGGCGTCATTGACGATGGTGCGAACACCGAGAGCCTTGCGAGCATCGGTCTTGGTCGCGAATTCGCCGCGCAGCCATCGAATTGCTGCTGATTTCAGTTCTTCATCGCCGGTTTCATATCCCTCCCAATACCGGCGGATCACCTGCGCGAAGTCGAAGCCTCCTGTCAGCTCCTCGAAATGGGCAAGGCGCTGGCGAATGATGTCATCTGTCGATTGTTCTTGCGCCTCGGCATCGTGCTGGGCTTGGCTGACAAAGCGTTCGACAACATTCGACAATGCACCACCATCTGGCTTGGTCCGGGTGGCAAGATTTCGCGCCATCTCCGCGTAGAGGCCCCGTGCTTGCCCGCCGGTCGCGTGGATGCGTCGATCCGGGGCAAGGTCGGCAAACATGACGACCAGTCCCTTTTCGAGCGCCACAAGCCGGATCAGGTTCATGAAGAAGGTCTTGCCGGAGCCATACTCGCCGATGATGAAACGAATGGCTGAACCGCCATCGGCGATCCGGTCCATGTCCTTGACGAGTTCCTCGATCTCACGCGCTCGTCCGACCTGGATGTGCCGAAGCCCCAATTTGGGAACAACACCGGCGCGTAGCGCCTGAACGATGGCATCGCGTTCGCGCGGTTTCAGTCTCGACATGAATTAATCCCCCTTCGCCATCTCGGCTCTCAACGCATCGGCTATGTCCGGCGATACGTCATATCCGTCATATTCATCGAGCAATGCTTCATCGAATTTATCGAAAGCCCACTCGTTGACTACCTCAAGCGCGCCAGATGGCATGAGGCCTTGCTTGCCGACGATCTCGTCAAACTCGTCGTCGGTCCAGTGTGCGCGCTGGATTATCTGCTCCACAAGCATCGCGTGCTTTGGATCGAGACCAGCCATTGATGATGGAAGAGTATGCGCTGCAATGACCTCATCGCTCACGTCTTCGTCGGTCGAGAAAATCTCGCCCAGAACGCTTGAAACGCGCTCGGTGTCATCGCGAATAGCGGCAATACGCGCCGCATCGAGCGAAGCAGCTTTGGCTTTCGGTTCATCTGGTATTTGTTCGCCCGGTGCTTCCGCCTCAGCGGCCTTAACGCGAACCGGGCCGTCTGGCACGTCACCAGCATGGAGGTCGGCGTAAACGAGGCCAGCATCGATCCCGAGAGCCTTGTAGATCTTCTCGATGCAAGCCACTTCTTCAGATTGAATCACTCTGTCAGCGTGGGCTATCGCGACAACTGCCGCGCGCAGGGCCAGATGATGCTCAGCGTCCGCATCTTTCAGCTTGCTGCGCAGCCATGACATGTCTGGCGGAACATCGAGATACCATTCGAGGTTGGCGTGGAGACGCATTCTTTCAAGCTCAGTCAGGCCGCTAACAGCGTCGATCTTTTCACGGAGTGCTCTGCGTTCGGCTTCCACAATTTTGCTGTCGGCATGTGCGACAAAGGTCGCCAGCGCTAGTTCGAACAATTCAGTCCGATAGGCCGGGGAGACCTCTTCAAGCCGTTCGACCGGCTCGCCCAGTTCGAAGATCACGACTGGTTCGTCGATCTTCGGTCCACGCAGTGAAAATCTTGGATCGGGAGCCATACCGAAACCAATCCGGGCGAGTGCATCTGCTGCGCCAGTCAGGTTCCGCTTGCCGAGCTTCTCCGGCGTTTCTCCTTCTAGGCGCGAGATCACATCAAGTGCTGGGACCAACCCGCCTGCGGCTACTTGTTCGCGCGCCCAATCCTTGAGGTCTTCCAACTCTTCTGACGGGAACAGACCCCAAAGCTCAGCAGGTAGCAGCGCCTGTGCTTCAATGCTCCCACGGCCATCTGGATTTCGTCCAAGATATCGGCTGAACTTGTCGAGTTCATCCATAGCCTCATCTGCGATCTTCTGCGCCTTCTGCACCGGCGACCGCAAATCGGTAACGTCGGGGATCGCCACATCGCCGCCGTCTCCGGTTGCTGGGCTTACGGAACAGTTGAATTCGCTTGACGCAGCGCGGTACTCCATTTTCAGGAGTTTACGAGGCGTCCGAACTTTCAGGCCGTCGGGATAGAGTGCCTCGAATTTCAACTTGAAGAGCGCTTTGAATTCCTCACCGCAGCGCTCTGCTGGAGTACGCATGCGGCGCTCAGGATGGCACATGAGCCACAAATGCATCCATTCAGCGTCCAGAGCGTTGCCGTTAGCAATGATACCGCCAAGCGCGAATTTCAGCGAGAACGGTACATCCCAACTGCGGTTCTCAAGAATGGCTTGTTTCAATGCCGGATCATCGAGCGACACTTTTCCCATTGCTGCGATGCGTGCCAGATCGACGAATTCGCCGAGATACCTTTGAGCTGAATAGTTCTCTGAAAAGAGGGATTTGAGACGTACTACTTCCGTAACAATTTCCCTCCTTTCGTCGTCGGAAGGCTGTTCGACCAAAAACCGGCGCTCCAAACCATAGAAAAACAGGAACATGTAGCCAGGGTTAATCGTCCCGTCTTCTCGACCGCCCGCCAGCCAATCAAGATATGTGGCTCTGCAAACGGCTGGGATGCTCGAATAGCCCGGCCAGTACGACATGTGATCGCCATTCTTGTCCGAACCGACCCGCGCGACGGATAGTGAGGGATCGATATAGGCTCGACAGCTCTCGCCATAATTGGGTGAGCCAATTCGTGGTGGCTTGCCGACGTAAACCATCCCATCGATCGTGCGACCCGCGATAGTGACGGATTGCCCTTTTGGTACCCAGCCTCGCGACCCTACTGGCGGCATTCTGTTCTGCCTTTCTGTCTTCGAATGCTGATCAGGAAACTGGTTCGACCGGCTTTGCCGCGCCAGTTTTTCAACTGCCATTCGATTTGCCGCTGTTTCAAGTTCGGCTCTCGAGCGCTGTCCGACCCGGACAAGCTCGGCATTGTTTTGCAATGTCTGATAGGCGTTGGGTTGGCGCAGTTGTTGTTCTTCGCTGTCCACCGAGACAGGGTTATCTGTGAAGTTGTTCCGCTCTGAGATCTTGGTCGCGCGACGCTTTTCGTACCACCAGACAAACGCAATCGGCGCGAGGAGCGCGAACAAAGCTTCAAGCGCATCGGGTAGACCGTCCAAAGCAATTGCCGCGATTATTGCGCAAACGAAGAAAGAGACGACGTAAAGCCCGATAATGCGGATGATTTTCCAGACAATCGACATTTGTACTGACTGCCATCAGCTGTTGGAGAGGTCACGCTGAAATTTCGCAAACGATCCAAGCAAATTTAGTGCAAAGCTAAGAGCCCTCATTTCGATCAACGAGCTTGTCGCAGTTTGCGACCAAGTTGGGCCTTCGTGATAGCAAAGCGGCAAGAATGCTGGCCGATCAAGATATCAGCTTAGCGAGCTGGAGCGATGTGCGAGCAATTCAATGCTTGCCATTCCCATCCATTCGAAGCCAGTTATGCCGCTGAACGGGGAAAGCAACCACAGATCATCGACTTCTTCGACAGGTACGAATCGTTATGGGGGCATATGAGCGCATATCTTGAGCAATTCTTAGACGCTTTCTTGAGCGTCCTAGACTTCGTCTATGGGGAGCGCTGGGTCGCACCATTCGTCCTGCTGCCGATCATGTTCGCCGCCGCCTTTATCGTCAGGCAGCGAGCCAAGAAGAGGGTGGTCCCCTACCTTACCGCTGCGCGGGAACGGATCGACGCATTGCAATCGGTTCTGGGCACTGATCGGGATCCAGACGCCGAAAGGCGCGCCTTCGCCGAAAACTACATCGAGGTCTCGGGCGCAATGGGGACCGAGCAGGAAGGCGCTCATAACCTCGTCCAGGCCTGGCGTGAATTTCAGGAATCCATGGTCGACGAGAGCGCCTCGCCCGTGCGCAATACCAATCGTCCAAGCGCGTTCTTCAACCGCGCTGCGCCAAAGCTGACAGTCCTGCATTTCGCCTCGAATATCTTCGTTGGCGTTGGACTTATCCTGACCTTCCTCGGGCTGATCGTCGCACTCAACACGGCAGCGCAGAACATGGGTGAGGACATCACGGCTGCAAAACTGTCACTTGAGCACCTGCTTACCGTCGCTGGCGCCAAGTTCTTTACCTCGGTCGCAGGTCTTGGCGCCTCGATCTGGCTGCGCTTCACCGAATACAATCTCAGCAAGAATATCCGCCGCGATACTGATCTGATCTGTGAGTTGCTCGAGCGCGGGCTGCTTTATGTCTCTCCGCAGAGGCTCGCCGTCGAACAGCTAGATGTCCTTCGCGAGCAACGCGATCAGCTGAAGTTCTTCAACACCGACGTTGCCTTGCAGCTCTCCGAACGGATCGGCGCACAGTTCACCCAGGCGATTGCTCCGGTCGCCGCCTCGCTGACCGAGCTCAACGACAACATGACCTCGGTCACGCAGGGCATTGGCGCAGGAGCTCGCGAAGCCATCGAAAAGGTGAGCGGCGAGCAATTGCGCGGCCTAAGCGAGACATTGGGAGAACTTCGCGGCAAGCTCGATGCGATCGGACAAACGGTTGGCAACAGCGGCGCAGACGCTGCCAACCAAATCCGCCTGGCAGGCGAAGACTTCTCCAAGGCTGCCTCCGATATCCGTGAGGCCTTCGACCGGCTTGCAGGCCAGGTCGACGGCATGGGTACACGGATCACCGAACAGAGCGATGCGGCGCAGGCCGCTCAACAAAAGGCACTTGCAGACATCCTGGCAGGAATCGAGGATGCACAGGCTCGCTCCAATACCATGCTGACTACGATGCTGACGACGCTTCAGACGGCAGGAAGTGAAGCAGCCGGATCAATCCAGCAGGAAGTGGAGAAGACGCTCAAGAGCGGTGTCGAGGCAAGCGGAGAAACCTTCCGCAAGGCTATCGAAGCCTCGAGCGGCGAGCTGCGGGACACCACGAAAAAGCTCAGCGATGCAGTGGGAGAGGCAGCACAACAGGTCGAACGCGCCAGTGTCGGTTTCAGCCAGTCCAGCGAGAAGGCTGCGCAGACCGCAGAAGCCATGCGGAATGTCACTGACAGCGCGAGAACGGTCGCGACATCGATGAGCGATGCGGCGCAGGGCTTTGCCAGTGCCGCAGGACCGGTTGCCGAAGCTGCGCGCTCCGTTAGCCAGGCAGCAGGCCGCGTTGCCGATACCGTTGAAGCTGATCGGGCGGCCGCAATGGCAGCGCTCACCGAGATGCGCTCGCTTGCCGCCTCCATCCGCTCAACCCAGCAATCAGCGGAAACCGCCTGGAGCGATTATCGCGCCCGCTTCGATGGTGTCGATCAGGCGCTTTCCAAGGCGACCGAGAAGCTTGCAGAAACACTCGGCGACAGTCTGACGCAGTTCCGCAAGTTCGCGCAGGAAACCGATCGCGAAATGGCTGCCGCTGTGAGCCGGCTGAGCAATACGCTCACGCAGATCGAGGAATATGCCGAGTCCCTCGATGATTTCGTCGAGGAAACGCGGACCATTCGGGAAGCCGCTGAATGATCTTCGAGGAAGCTCACGACCACGCCGTCGAAGAGGAAAACTACTTCGTATCCATGACCGACCTCATGGTAGGCTTGGTGTTCGTGTTCATCATCCTCCTGATGTACTTCGCACTCCAGTTTCAGGAAGTCACCGAGGAGCTCACCGGCGCAAACCAGACGCGCACCGAGATTCTCGAGCAGCTCCAAGAAACCCTCAAGGAAAGAGGTGTCGAGGTTGTCATCGATCGCGAGAACGGAATTCTGCGCCTGCCCGATTCCATTCTCTTCGACAGCGGCCAGAGCCAGCTCAAGCCGGAAGGCAGGACCAATGTCGGCTATCTTGCCGACGCGCTCCGTGACGTGCTCCCCTGTTACAGTCAGGGGATCCCGCGAAGCGCGACATGCCCGGAAAGCCAGCATTTGATCGAATCTGTGTACATTGAGGGACATACCGATAGCGACCGCTACGGTGGGTCTGGTGCGCTGCGCGACAACTGGGACCTTTCGGTGGTTCGGGCGACAAACACTTTTCGTGCGTTGGCGGAATTCGAACCCGATCTTGTCGGTCTGTGCGCTCCCAAACAGGAGCGCTGCGAGCCTATTCTTAGCGTGAGCGGATATGGACCTCAGCGTCCTGTGCCAGGATCGCAGGGAAGCGACGAGGCAAGCAAGCAACAGAACCGCCGGATCGACCTTCGCCTCATCATGATGGCACCTGACTCAGGCGAAGCGAGGCAAACCCTTGAGGACAGGCTGACCGACGAATGAGCCACCTTGCCAATCTTGTCGTTGACCCCAAGCTACTCGTCGCACGAATGCGCGTTGGCACTACCGAGCCCGAAGAACTGCGTCGCACTGTGGCGCGCATCGAACAGAACGGCAGCACCGGCGCAGGCGAAATCGAAGAAGTTGGGGAACTGCAGCAACGTATCGCGCAATGGGCAACCAATTCCTCCTCGGCAACCTTGTCTCGAAGAGATCTCCGGAACGGGTGCCAGGCAGTGCTGCATCCCCCGTATCCCCCTGCGGAAGATGAGGCAGTCATCGATCGATTGCTGAGCGAGGTCGAACGCAACCGGCGGCGCGCCGCATTCTTCGCAGTCATCGATGCCTATCTCGATGGCTTCGACAACGAGAGCCCGACTCTCGCCTCGCTCGCCAACCGGCTCGAAGCCCTCGCCTTGAGGTGGCCTTGGCGCGAAAACGACAGCTGGCCTGAAAGGATCTCGAGCTTCTCCCTTCTCGACCCCACTCGAGCACCTGAAGTTCTTGCACGCCGAGTCCTTGCCAGCGGAGAGGATCCTTTCAGGGTCTTGCAGGAATCCGGTCTCGACACCGCAGGACGCCGTTTTGGCGGTCTTGCCGAAGCAGCCTTCAGGTTCGCCTGTCATCTCGTTATGCGGATGACGGGGCAGGAGGCGGTTTCAGGCCAGCGAACGCTGATCGAATGGGCACGAAACGAGACCGGCGATTTCGGCTATCAGCGAGTCTGGCCTGATTTTGTCGAAGCCAGCCTCACGCCCTGGGAAATTGAGGAGCCAAGCGAAGCTCACAAATCAGCCCTCCTCGATATGCTCGAGCGCTTCGGAGGCGGCGATCCGCGCGCCAAGCCAGAACGCTGGCGCACCGTCATGGACCGGGCACCGGGCGCCTACGCCGTTCTCATGCGCTGGCTAACTCGCGCCTCGGTCCTCCAGTTTCTCGATATCGTCGATCGGCTCATGCCCGACCGCGCCTCAAAACTCATGTGGGCATATCGCCGCGCATTCTGGATGTCCTATCTGCTCAGCGATGGCTCGGCCCCCGGTATCGATGCTGCCTGGGTGGCCTTTGGCGACGAAGGCGCGCGGCTGGCCCGAAAGACAGCCCACGAAACCGGCGACAAGTCCTTCAACGCCTTCGGTAAGCAGAGCGACAAGTCTCCGCAGCACGCTGCCCTCATCCTCCAGATGGGCGACTTCACGATCGTCGACTGGAGTCACTCGGCCAAATACCAGGTCTGGAAGCGAGGCGACAAAGGCGCACCCCAGCTCTTCAAGGACCGGTATCGATCCGGCGAACTGTACAGCGCGCCGATCCAGGAGAGCCATGTCTCCCCCAAGACCTTCAGCTGGCAGAAGTCGCTCGCCCGGATAATCGAGGGACGCAATTTCTATTCGCCAAAGGCATCGTGGAGACCGCGCGTTGTTTAAGAACCCCTTTCGCAAGAGTGAGCAGGCGCGTTTCGTATGGCGTGAGGATGGCGACGAGCTTGTCGTGTCGCTCGAGCAAGGTGACAAACAGTTCCCCTCTGCAGACTGGTCCGCTACTCGCCCGGACACATCAGGAGCGATTGCATCGCTGCTGTCTGAGTTCGCTCAGGAGGACGAGACAGCACCAGGAGCCCAGCTAACGGATGCCGATCTGAGGCTTACCCCGCGCGCCGTGGCCTCGCTCAATGCGAACACGGCAGCCCTTCTGGGCCTGCCGCCGCCAACGCCGCTGGCACTCGATTTGCGCGCGCAGAACCGGATCGACCAGGATGAGTTCAGGCTCGCGGTACGATGGGTCCGCCCCGGCGGACAACCCGTTCGCGCCAAGCCGCGAGGTGCGCTGCTTCTGACCGAGAGCGGACCACGCCGCATTCCAGAACCCCTCTGGTCACTCCATGAGGCCGCCGAGCCGCTTACCCGGGCACTCGAGCGATCAGAGCGTTTCGAGGCGCTTGCACGTTTGAGAGAACAATGGCCGGAAGATCCCCAGCTTCCGATCGAGAGCGAAGCCTATCTGAAAGACCTCAGGGTCCATTACGCATCCAGTCTTTCGCTCAAGCTGAAGACACTTACACCTGATCGAACCGAATTCGATCCGGTGCTCTTCAGTGCTCGGTCGGTTTCCGAGGCAGGCGAAAGTGGCAAGGCGCTCGACGAGGAGGCCGACAGCATCCTCGCGCCTTCCGCGCAGCGTCTCTTTGCCCACGACCGCTTTCGTAGGGAAGCTGCGGCGCGCCCCGTCTATGTCCTTCAGAACGGCGAGTACCTCTTCATCGATCCGGACCTTCGTCCTGCGCTCGATGTCGTGCGCAAGGTTCAGGATGCCCCCGAAGAGCAGCGGCGATCATTCATCCTCAATCCGCGCAAGGTCATGCGCGAGGTGCTCGGAGATGAGCAGGCCGAAGCAATAGATCTCGAAAACCTGTTCATCGACACGGAACAGTTTTCCGAGCGTGTTGCGGGTGTCGATGTGTGGCGCGCTCCCGTACTGCCCTGGATCGTTCTCTCGCAGAAGAACAATTGGATACCCGAGAGGTTCGGCCTGCGGATCGGCGAAGACTATTTCGCGCTTCCAGCGAAAAATGTTGAGCAAGTTACATTACGGATCGAAATTGCTGCAGATGCCGGCAAGCCGGATGCCGACGTCGAAGGACTGCTCGAGCCTGCCGAAGAGGATGGACCGGCGCCGCCTGCGCGAATTCCCGTTAACGATCAGAGCCGTGCGGCCCTCGCGAGTTTCGCACCATTTGCGCAATTGGGAGACCAGTCGCCAGAAGCCGAGCATCATGGAGATGTGGACGCCTGGGATGCCGCCACACAGGGCAAGCTGTTTCTCGTCGTACACGACAATTTCGAAGAGGTTGATTACGCGCCTCTCGGCGTAACCGAGACGGTCGAGGAAGAGGCGCTACCACCTATCGATCCTCCTGACCTGCTGCAGTCCACGTTGAAGTCGCATCAGAAAGAGGGCCTGACCTGGTTGGGGAACAGTGCGCTTGCAGGTCGCCCCGGAGCCCTTCTCGCGGACGACATGGGGCTCGGAAAGACCATCCAGGCGATAGCCTTCATGGCATGGCTCCAGGAAGAGGCACGCGCCTCAAGACGCCCTCGCGCGCCCTTCCTGATCGTAGCGCCCACCGGCCTTCTCGGAACCTGGCGCACGGAAATCGAGAAGCATCTGCGCGACCCGCAACTAGGCCTTCTGGTTCCTGCGTTCGGCAGCAATCTAAAGCTGCTGCGCGACGAAGACAGCTTTGGATCGAGGGATATCGAGACAGGCAAGGCTTCCCTCGACGCAGCCAACTGGCGTGATGCCGGGGTAGTTCTGACAACCTACGAAACGCTGCGCGATTACCACTTCAGCTTCGCCCGAACGCGCTTTGGTCTCATCATCTACGATGAGATCCAGAAGCTGAAGAATCCCGGCAGTCAGGTTACGCGCGCGGCGAAGGCTCTGAATGCAGAGTTCACGCTAGGTATGACCGGTACCCCGGTCGAAAACCGTCTCCAGGATCTGTGGTCCATCATGGATGTCGTCGCCCCAGGGTTTCTTGGCGCCAGCCGTGATTTCGAGAAGCGGCACCCCACGGACAATCCCGATGCACTGGCAAGGCTCAAGTCGCAGCTCACCGATCCGATCAAAGGGCGGCCACCTTACATGTTGCGGCGACTCAAGGGCGAAGTGCTCGACGGAATGCCTACTAAGACAGTGCACGCCATCAGGATGGACATGCCTCCCGCACAGGCAAGCGCCTATCGCGATCTGGTCATCCGCGCAGCGGCTGCAGGTGCGGCTGGCACTCTGGGCAAGGGCGGAATGCTGACTACGCTTGCCAACATGCGCGGCGTCTCGCTTCATCCACTCGATCCGCGCCAGGCACCTGATGATCTTGATGCCTATGCCCGAGATTCAGCCCGGCTCGCACAGACCCTCACGATCCTTGAGAATATCGCCACTGCCAATGAAAAGGCGCTCATCTTCCTCGAAGACCTCGCCATGCAGGAGCGGCTGGCCGGACTCATCGCAGATCGCTTTGACCTCGCGCGTCGTCCCACGCGGATAAACGGAACCGTTCCAGGCCCAAAACGCCAGGCGCTCGTCGAAGCCTTTCAGGCTCACCCGGGCACTTTTGATGTCATGATCCTTTCGCCGAGAGCCGGAGGAGTGGGCCTGACGCTTACTGCCGCAAATCACGTCATTCACCTCTCGCGCTGGTGGAACCCGGCCGTCGAGGACCAGGCAACCGACCGAGTATTTCGAATTGGGCAGACACGCGATGTCCATGTGTATCTTCCAATGGCGGTGCATCCAGACCCCGATCTCGCGCCATCCAGTTTTGACCTTCGCCTCAACGCGCTAATCGAACGCAAGCGCAAGCTGACCCGCGATCTGTTCTTCCCCCCCGATGCAAGCGATGGCGAGCTGGGAGATCTCTTCCGCGAAGTTTCGCTCGAACGCGAAGTGACGGAAGAGGCGCCGAGGGAGGAGAACTTGTCTGGCGCGCCGACGGCAGACGCCTCTGCTTCCGTTTCACCGCTCGCTACCGAGGAAACCGAGAGCAAACAGGAAACGGTGCCAACAGAATTAGAGGCGGCTACGGAAGCCGAGGGCGAGCCCGAAAGAGGCCAATCTGCCGTAATCGAACTCGATCAGCGCTCCTCCGAGCGGCGAACCCTATCCCTACCGCGACCAATCGCAGACGCTCAGATTAGGCTGTGGCGCAGGGGCCCAGGAGAGCAACGTCCAACCGAGGAGATCCTTGCACTCTTCAACGGCCTCAACATCGCAAAGGTCACGATCCGCGACCCATATGCCCTCGCTACCTATTTCGCGCGGCGCTCGCAGATCGAGTTCCTCCAATCGCTGCGCAGCACGGCTGGCACCCTCGAAAGCATCATGATCGAGTACGCCCCCGAGGCCGAAGGTGACCTCGATGACGCCCGCAGCCGTACCCAATTTGGCTCCGACTATGCAACCAGCTTTGGCGGCTCTGCCCCCAGGCTTGCCCTAGTGCGGCGAAGCAAGAGGGCGCGCGATGATGATTTTCACGATCGCTTCATCGAGGTGGACGTCCGTCATGCCGGAGGCGCCGTCAAGCGGCACGAACTGACCATCGGGCGCGGGGTCGAAGCACTTTACAATGAGCATAGGCAATGCACCGTGACCTATGCGCCGCCTGGGTCTACCTAGCCTAGTCCTTTGTTAAGACTACCTAAAGCGCACGATAAGCCTCAAAGTCCAAACTTCGCCACGATCGCAGGCAAATGGCAGCTGTCGCACTCTTGGTAGACAAGAACAGACTGATCCGTACCGGATCAGTTGCGGACGTTTATTTGACGAAAGACGGAATGTGGGCCGGGAACTGACCGTCGGCTTTCGACCCCATTGCGGATATAGATGGGTAATTGGAATTACCGCCATTCTTCGGCGTTGGCGTCGACTACAGCTGGTAAAGTTACCTTCTCTCGCGGCGACCGCTGGGCCCTTTAGGCATCGCCCAAATTGCGCTGCATTGCGGCCAAAGTAGACTTGAATGCCTCCAAGTCCTCGTCCTTTATTCCTGTGAGCAGGCGCGCATAGACCTGATCCGCTTCGACTCGCATTTTCGGAAGCAAGTCGATTGCAGCGGATCGCAGGTGCACCTGCCACACACGGCGGTCGTTTTTGGCGCTGCGCCGTTCGACCAAGCCCAATTCTTCTAGCCGGTCGATCGCTTGCCCGATGCTTGCCCGCTCCAGCTCCAATTGACCGGCCAATTCGGTCTGGGTCATGCCGGGTGTCCGGTAGAGATAGGCTAACGCACGCCACTGGGTGCGGGTGAGTCCAAACTGCTCGAGTGAGGAATCGAAGGTACGGCGCAATCGTCGCGTGAGCTCTTCCAACAGAAAAACCAACCGGTCTTGATCGGTCAGGAATGGCGCCGCTTTTTCATCGGGATCGTGGTCGAGCTTTGTTGCCATGCAAGGCACCTTAACACAGCATCGACTTAGATAAAGTCATTTACTGTAAATCAATTTACAATATAGTGGCTTGCGATATGGAGATTTTGACCACCAAAATTCATGGAGCGGGAGGACTCTCCCTTGCCGCAGAAGTGATTGGTGGCGACAACGCCATGCCCGTCCTGCTCGCACATGGCGGCGGGCAGACGCGCCGTGCGTGGAAGCGCGTAACAGGTGATTTGGCCGAAGCTGGCTACCGCACAATTGCGATTGATATGCGCGGTCATGGCGAGAGCGATTGGGCTGCGAGCGGAGCATACGATATTCGCGACTTCGCTTCCGATCTTGTAGCGATTGCATCAGGCATGGAATGCAAACCAGCACTCGTTGGTGCTTCGCTGGGGGGACTGGCCGGGATCATCGCCGAGGGTTATCTCGCGCCAGACACTTTCGCTTCCCTGACCCTTGTAGACATTGCCCCGCGCATGGAGCCGGGCGGCGTGATGCGTGTGGTCGGTTTCATGGAACAGCATGTCGATACCGGCTTTTCTTCACCTGAAGAAGCGGCGGGAATCATCGCGAGGTACATGCCGCATCGCCGCAAGCGCGGGGCTGGAGAGGGACTGCGGCGCTACCTGCGCAAAAAGGATGATGGCCGCTACTACTGGCACTGGGACCCGGCCTTTATCCGTAACATCATGACCACGAAGCGAAGCGATCCGGCTCATCAGGATCGGCAATTCGATGCGCTGAGCGATGCGGCCAGTCGGCTTTCGTTACCAGTGCATCTCATTCGCGGCGGATCGAGCGATCTGGTTTCCGAAGAGGCGGTGGCGCATTTGCGCGACCTGGTCCCGAACACCGAATATTCCGACATCGCAGATGCCACGCATATGGTGGTGGGAGACGCCAACGACGCCTTTTCGGAAGCGATCCTCGATTTTCTGACCCGCCATCACTCTCCCCAAGGAACTACAGCATGAGCAAGGAGCACGGTCCAATCGATTGCGAACGTCTTGATGAGCTGTTGCGGATTGCTCCGTTTCATCAATGGCTCGGTCTGACGGTAAAATCGTATTCTAGCGAGCAGATTGAGCTCGAAATGCCGTGGCGCGAAGAGATTATCTCGAACCCGATGATCGGTTCAGCTCATGGCGGCGTGCTGGCATCGCTGATTGACCTCACAGGGCTCTACACATTGCTGTCGCAAGGTGTGACAGCGAAGGTGACAGCCGACCTGCGCGTTGATTATCATCGCCCGGCGACTTCTGGGCCCCTCATTGTGACGGGTCAGGTGGTCAAGGTCGGAAGGCAAATCTCGGTTGCCGAAAGCCGGATAGTTGGACCGGACGGAAAACTGATCGCCAGCGGCAGGGGTGCCTACATATGTTAGCGCGCGCCACCCTAACGGCTTTCTGTTTGGCTCTTGCTGCATGCTCAGGTGGCGTGGACGGAAGCGAGGCGGGGCAAGACGCGCAGTCAGGTCCGCGCAAAGTTCAGACAATGGTCGTCGAACCCGAATTGCTCGCAGAACCAGTAAAAGCATTCGGCACCATTGCAGCCAAGCAAAGCAGTTCGATCGGAGCGCTCGCAGAGGGGCCGGTTGAGCGCATTTTCGTAAAGGTCGGCGACAGGGTATCGCGGGGCCAACCACTCTTTCGTATCCGTCAGGCTGATTACCAGCGGCGCGTCGCCGAAGCGCAGGCCGCCGTCGATCTAGCTAGCGCCCGAGCGATCGAGGCAGAACGGCGCTACGAGCGCGTTATTGCGCTTGCACCTAAGGGTTTTGTATCAAACGCGCAGGTCGATGCGGTCGAAACGGAACTTGCCGTTGCACGAGCGCAAAAAACGCAGGCTCAGGCAGTGTTCGGCACCGCGCAGCAAGCGTTATCTGATACCATCACGCGAGCGCCTTACGATGGCGTTGTTACCGCTCGGTTGGTCGATGAAGGGGTCTACCTCAACAACCGCTTTTCGATGGGCGGTCAATCAGCAGCGCTCCAATTGCAGGAGCTCGGAACGGTCGCCGCCATCGTGAACGCGCCACAGGAATATGTTGACGCCTTTCGGCGAAATATGCCCGCTCGCGTCTACATCGAAGGGTTCGACGAGCCGATTGATAGCATAGTCTATATTATCAACGACCGGGTCGACCCTGAGAGCCGGATGGTCGAATTGCGGCTGCCGATTGCCAATCCAAATTATCGCATCAGCTCAGGTTTGGGGGCTCGCGCTGAAATCAACGTCCCACCCGTTTCGGCGATAATCCTCCCTCGAACCGCAATCCGTGGCGATAGTGCTGCCGCGCACGTTTTCATTGTTGAAAACGGGAAGGCACATGGGCGCGAAGTTACTTTCGAGAGCATCGATCTTGATCGGGTGCGCATTCTTTCAGGCTTGGCCGCAGGGGATGAATTGGTCCTCGATCCGCCTTCGACTTTGCGTGACGGTGAACCAGTAGAGTCCCGCCAAATGAGCGATGCAGACTGATATGTGGCTCGCTGACGTATCGATCCGGCGCCCCGTCTTCGCTACGATGCTGATCGCCTCGCTCGTGGTGCTGGGACTTGTTTCGTTCAATCGGCTCGGCGTCGACCTTTTCCCAAAGGTGGAGTTTCCATACGTTTCAGTAACGACGGCGCTTCCTGGCGCCTCGCCCGGAACCGTGGAGACCGAAGTTACCGACATTGTCGAGGAACAGCTCAATACCATTGCGGGATTGCGTCAGATGCGGTCGACCAGTGCGGAGGGTGTGAGCATCGTCAATCTCGAATTCGAACTCGAGGAAGATGCCGATGTGAAAGCGCAGGAGGTGCGCGACAAAATGTCGCGGCTTGGAGCCGATCTGCCTGCCGATTCCGAATCACCGGTCATCGAAAAGGTCGATCCCGATGCCGCGCCTATTCTCTCGGTTCTCATGTCGGGGGACATGCCCGCTCGTGACTTGACCGCTTTCGCAGACGAGGAGGTCAAGGAGCGTTTACAGCGCGTCCCCGGCGTCGGTTCAGTCGAGCTGGTCGGCGGACGCAAGCGGGAAATGCGTATCTGGCTCGATGCAGCCGCGATGCGCGCTCGCGGAGTGACTGCGGACGACGTACTCGGCGCAATTCAGCGCGAGAACTCCGAACTGCCGGGTGGTCGGTTGGTCACCGAGGGGCGCGCGCGCCAATTCGGTGTCCGCATACTCGCCGAAGCGGAGAGCGCGGCAGAATTCGCGGCCATACCCATCGCCTATCGACCCAATGGCCAAACCGTTCGGATCGGCGACGTCGGGCGGGTAGAAGACTCGATTGAAGACGAGGCCAGTTATGCTCAGCTCGACGGTGAACCAGGCGTTGTTCTTGAAGTCCGCAAGCAAAGCGGTGAGAACACAGTCGCCGTCGCCGAACACATCCGCGCCGACATTGAGGAGCTGCGAGCTTCGGCACCAGAAGGCGTCACCTTCGTCATCGCGCGCGACACTTCTCGCTTCATTGAACAGGCCATCGGAGACGTGCTGTTCGACCTGTTAATTGCCGTGGTTCTGGTGGTCGCGGTGACATTCCTTTTCCTTCTCAGTTGGCGCGCTACGATCATAGTATTGCTGGCGATCCCCACTTCGATAGTCGCAAGCTTCATTGCCTTTGCGGCGTTCGATTTCACGATCAACATGGTCACTTTGTTAGCGCTGACGGTCGCTATCGGCCTGCTGGTCGATGACGCGATCGTCGTCGTCGAAGCAGTTCAAAATGATGTCGATGAAGGTGCTGACGCAACTGGAGCGGCTCACGCAGCCACTAAGCGGGTTGCGTTGGCTGTTCTGGCTGGAACTTTTGCGACTTTGGCAGTGTTCGTGCCAATCGCGTTTATGGAAGGAATAGTTGGCCGCTTTTTCTTTCAATACGGTCTTGCAATCGTCTTCTCCGTCAGCGTCTCGATGCTGGTTGCCTTCACGCTCACACCCGCGCTTTCGGCCCGGTTGCTGCGTCCCGAAGAAAAGGAGAGCGGCTGGTTCGCACGCATAGAGCGATTCCATGTCGGGATGCGACAACGCTACGAAAGGCTCGTATCTTGGGCGATCCGCCGCCGCTACGTCGTACTAGGCGGCGCCCTTGCCAGCGTATTCGTGGGGGGGGTTTTTGCGGCGCTCGTGCCCAGCACATTCATGTCCACTACGGACCGCTCGGAATTTCTCGTCACGATCAAGCTACCGCTCGGCACAGGGATAGCCGGGGCAAAGGATGCAGCGCAGCAGGTGGATGCCGCTCTGCGCGAAAATCCCGAAGTCGAACTCGTTTTTGTCAGTGCGGGCAGCGGGACCAATCCAAAGATCAACGAGCTCGATATCTATGTCGGCCTTTCGCACAAACGGTCACGCGACGTGACGCAAGACGATATAATGACCTTCGCACGCCAGGCAGCACTCGACGGAGTCCCGAAGGCACGCCAAGTCGCGGTGGAGGAAGTCCCGTGGGTTTCCGGTGCCGGGGTCGGACAGACCGCGATAGAGCTGATCATCACAGGGCCGGATACCGCCACAATCAATCGCTACGCGCAATGGCTCGAAAGCGAGCTGTCCGCGCGATCTGATTTCGTAGACGTGCGCTCCACATACGAGGGTGGCAGACCTGAGTTGCAGATCGCGCTCGACCGTGATCGGGCGGCGGATCTCGGTATTTCTGCGCGCGACCTTGCGGCAGCTTCGCGGACACTCGTAGGCGGGAGCGATGCCGGGACGTTCGAGACGGGTGGACGCCGCTACGACGTTCGGGTCCGGTTGGAGGAAAGCGAGCGACAGCGATTGAGCGACATAGAGGCGCTGCCCCTCAGGACAGCGCAGGGCAGTCTGGTCGATTTGGCAGCAATTGCCGACATTGATGTCACGCTGAACGCCGCAGAAATCGAACGCATTGATCGATCGCGCCAGATTTCGGTGCTCGCCAATACCGCGCCGGGTGTTCCGTTGAGCGTGGCCGTCTCGGATTTAGAGGGCTTGCTTGCCGCCAACCCACCGCCAGCTGGACTGTCTACCCAAATGGAAGGCACAGCGCGCCGCCTCGCTGAAACGAGCGAGGCCATTATCTTTGCCTTCATCTTAGCGATTGTCGCACTCTACATTGTCCTCGCAAGCCAGTTTAACAGCTTCGGGCAACCGATCATCATCATGCTCACCGCGCCGCTGTCCTTCTCGGGCGCGTATTTTCTCATGTGGGCAGCAGGTCAGGAAATGAGCTTGTTTGCGCAAATCGGCATGATTGCGCTTATGGGTATCGTGATGAAAAACGGCATCCTGCTTGTCGATCGCGCCAACCAGTTCCGCGATGCTGGCAAAGATGCTGCTGCGGCCATGCGCGATGCCGCGCCGGAACGGCTGCGACCAGTCCTCATGACCGCGCTGGCTGCCGTTTTCGGAATGATGCCCGTCGCATTGGCACAGTCAGACGCTGCGGAATGGAGAAACCCCATGGGATTCATCATTATCGGCGGTCTCACGACATCTACCTTCCTGACATTGTTGGTGATACCCGCAGCTTATGCGGCAGCCTCGGATTTGCGGAAGCTCGTGAGCAACTTTCGATCCTCGCTCTTGCATGGACCGTCCTAGGTCGAAGCGTTGGCTCAACCGTTACCGGTTTTGTGATCGGCACAGGGTAGAACAAGCATTGTCCGCATTCACCTCCAGAAGCGGACGCTGGGCCATTTGAGATCAGCGCCCAACTCCAGTCAGATCTCAGTTTTCTCAGCGAGAGTAAGAGCATCTTCAATGTCGACACCAAGATACCGCACGGTGTTCTCGATCTTGGAATGACCGAGCAGTATCTGGATTGCACGTATGTTGCCTGTGGCTTTGTAGATGATTGAAGCTTTGGTCCGGCGCAGTGAGTGGGTGCCGTATTCCTCAGGACGCAAGCCAATAGCCGTCACCCACTCATCAACAAGCCGCGCGTACTGTCGCGTGCTCAAGTGGCGTGTTTGATCAACTCTGCTCGGGAAGACGAAGTCCTCCACGTCACCACATCTGAGCTCGAGTCACGCAAACAGGCTTGCACGCGCATCTGATGCGATCTCAAACTGAACAGGTCGACCTGTTTTGCGCTGCGTGATTGTTGCTCGCGTCCGGATTTCCGGGCCGCTGACTAGGTCGCCGATTTTGAGCTCGACGAGATCACAGCCTCGCAGTTTGCTATCGATCGCCAAGTCAAACAGAGCGCGGTCTCTTATGCGCTCCTCGCGATCAAGAAAGAAACGGATCGCCCAAATCTGTTTTTGATTGAATGGACGCTTGGGACCGATCTTAGCACCGAAGTTCCAAGGCACTCGGTTTTGAGAAGCAGGATCAAATTGTGAATAGGTCATTGTCATTCTCCTTGGCCGGAATGGCCGCAGAGAATGTCCGCTTTCGGGAGCTAAGATCTCGGGTGGCTACGTCCGACATTGGGGCGCATGGCCGCCGAAACGCCTCGATGGCCCGATCATGCAAGAGCACGCCGAACTAGCCATGTCGGACCGCTCAAAATTGCCTCGTCCGCTGTCGTCAATTGCCGCGCAATGCTCTCGCCGACCAAAGTAGTAGCCTCGAGCAAAACTCCGTCGTCCAAGTGAGCGTAACGAGCAGTAGTAGTGACGTGCCGGTGCCCCAAAAGACTGCCGATCATCGGCAAGGTTTCGGAAGAACGCGCCGCTAGGCTGGCGTAGTTGTGCCTCAGGTCGTGCAACCGCACATCGTCCAGTCCGGCTTCGGTCCGCAATCTCCGCCAAAACCAATCCAAGGCCGATCTCGGCAAAACGTCGAATGTGAAAACGCGCTGGTCCTTCTTTCCGCGCGTGAATGCGTCGAGCACCGCCCTCGCCTCCTGACCAAGCCAGACAATGCGCGGGCCAGTCTTGGAATCAGTCAATTTCAGCTTTCGCCCTTGGACTTCGCCCCAAGTGAGGTTCAGGATCTCACCGCGTCGACAACCTGTGAGCGCGAGGAGCGAGATTACCGCAACCTCGACCGGGTTCTCAGCGCGGTGGGCAGCCAGCGCGCGGCCAAGCCGGGTCATCTCGTCTCCACTCAGAAAGCGCTCGATCTTACGCCCCCTGTTGCGCTTTAAACCGCGAAAAGGATTTGAATGCTCAGGCAGATAGCCCCACGCTTCGGCCTTGCCGAACATGGCTTTGAGGATTTCCATGGCGCGATTGGCAGCGCCTGGGCCTGCTGATCGCGTGAGCTCAGCATGCCACCGAACCGCATCGGCATGGCTGATCTCGTCAATGAACTTGCCCGGAAAGGCATGATCGAGATGGGTCCGCCGGTAGATGTTCTGGATTTCGCGGGTGGATGGCTTCCAGGTCGGCGCGGCTACCTCCCAGTATGACTGCAGAAATGCAGTATAGGTCGGCGTCTTGCGCGCGCGCAGCTTCTTGTCGGCAGGGTTCTCGCCAAGCTCGATGCGCAGGATCAGGCGTCGTGCGACATCCTTGGCAATGCGCTCCGTCAGGATGGCGGCATCGCCAATGGTGATGAGCCGTTGCTTGCCGCCCATCGTGCGCTGCAGAACATAGCTCTTGCGGCCCGATGGATGGACGCGCTCGCCAAAACCGGGAAGCACATAGTCAAATCTCGAGCGTCGCTTGCCTGCCTCGCCCGGAACGACGCGTGCCAGTTCCTCTGCAATGATCTGCTTGAGATTGTAATTGGTCATACCGCAATCCCCATTGCACTGGCGAGATTGGAGCAGATGCGATCGGCGCTTTCAGCAATCACTTCGTCTGCCAGATGCGCGTACCGCGCAGTCGTTTCCGGAAGTGCGTGGCCGAGAAGCTTGCCGATTGTTGCCAGTGGAATGTGTTGAGCGATGGCAACCGAGGCAAAGCTGTGACGCAGATCGTGAAGCCGCACGTCGGGCAGCGCAGCCTTGCGCCTGATGCGATCCCAGTATTGACCGAGATTGATCGGAGCCTCGCGACGTATGGCCGGAAAGACCAGCAGCTCGTCAACGCGACGTTCCAGTCCATCAAGCACTGCGATGGCTTGCGGGTTGAGATAGATCGTCTTCGGCCCGGTCTTGCTGTCTGGCAATTGCAGCCGTGGAGGCTGGACATACCGCCAGCGCAAGGTTGCGATTTCGGACACGCGCGCGCCAGTGTAGATGAGCATGAGTAAGGCCGGAACGACGAACGGATTGCCGCCGTCGTGTTCGGCCAGAACGCGCCCCAGCCTTCGATATTCATCGGCGGAAAGGTAGCGCTCGGGAAGGTCGCGCTTGAAACGCGAGACACCGCGACACGGGTTGGTGTTCTTAGCCCGGTAACCCAGCTTCTCGGCATACTGCATCATCACCGACATAATGGGGATGGCGCGATTGAAGGTCCCTCCCCGCTTCGCCATGCTGTCTCGCCAGCGGTGGATGTCTCCGCGTTCGATCATGTCGACCGGTAGGTCACCGAACCTTGGCACGAGCAATTGATCGATGCGCGAACGCGACGATCGCTGGGTCGCTGGCTTCCAATGCGGCGCATAGTCCTGCCAGAATTCTTCGGCATAATCAGCGAACAGCGGCACTCGCCTCCTCTCAGGCGCGGTCGGAAGGTCGGCAAGTGTAGCCTTGATGAGCAAACTGCGCGCGGCAGCGCGCGCGGCGGGCGCGCTCAGCGCACCTGCCGCCATCCCCGCGCAACCAAGTGTCACCATGCGCTGCACACCTCGCGGGCTGTGCTTGACTATCCATGTGAGGTGACCCGACTTCCGTTTGCGAAGTCCAAAGCCGGGAAGTTCGGTGTCCCAGGTAATACCGATCGGAAGCGACTTGCGACGAGCGATATGGCCAGTCAGTTTTAGTCTGAACGAAGGCCTACGAGGGGCTATGGCTGAGCCTTGGCTACTATGCGATCGCTCACGTGTTGCCGAAACTGAACTTATTGTTTTATCGTGCTTTTCTTTCATCTATGCAGCTTAGGCTGCGTCCGGTGTGCATCTCGTCCTCAATTGCGCGGGTGGTGACCAGTGACCCTGGCCGTTCTGCTTCGATGGTCATTGACCACCCTTACCAAGGGAGCGTGAGCAATCCCCTTGCATTGGCCATTGCCTGCAAGCGGCGGTGGTTGGTCTCCATCCCAACAAGAGATCGCAGCTGTGCAAGAGGGACCGGCCAAGGACCACGTGTGAAGCGGCAGGAACGGGGCGAAGTCGGTCCTGCCGCGCGCGCTGGTCCGACCCGGTTCCGGTGCGCAAGTGCGTGCGGGGCCCGGAAACATGTCAGGCCGCGCCCTCAGGAGCGCAGCGCGAGCTGCGCGGGACAGAGCGCGTCCACAGCCCCGCTCCATTTCTCGGTCCGTTGCCAACGCCGGCGAGCATGAAAAATGGGCGGGAACCGTTGCCGGCCCCGCCCTCGTTGTGCGTTTCAGTATTCGTCGAGAAGCCCCCCGTGGACCGTGTGCACGACGCGGTGTGCCAAGTGTGCCGGGAGCGCATTGTAGTCGCCCTCGTCGAGTGCGAAGTAACCCAGATCGTCGTCCTCGATAACGTGCTGGTCGTAGAAGCTGTGCAATGCCCGCCGTTCGGCCGTGGCAAGTGCCTCGAAGTAGCTGTTCGAATTGCTCTGAACCGTTGTAAGTGTAGCCATGATATCCTCCTGATTTTGTCGGGAAGCCGACAGGAGGTTGGCGGACGGGGATGCGGCCGCCGGGTCACAGGATCGCCCGCATGGGCGCCAGCGGCGGTGGGGGTAACGGTTTTGTCGGACCGTAGCGCCAGCAAAGGGGAGGCAAAATCGTGGGGCCCCGCCGTCCTTGACGCGGTGGTTGCAGCCCCGTCAGCATGGGAACTCCGTGAGCCAGGACCCTCTCACCTTTCCTCCCGGCGCAAGGTCAGATTTCGTTTTCCTACACGCCTGAACTCGGGGCAGGATGCGCACGGGCTGCCGGCACAAGGGGATTGTTGAAAGGACTACATATGCCATCTGGGCGAAGCGCGATTGCCGCATTGAAGAAGCTTGAAGCCGACCGGGAAGCGCTCAACCTGCGCCAGCGCGAACTGGAAGAGAAGGCTGCCATTGAACTGGGCCAGATGCTGCTTGGCACGGGTATCGAAACCTTCTCGAAGAAGGGTGTCAGGAAGGCCGGCGAACTGCTCGGCAAGCTGGGCGAGGAAGAAGGCCTGCGGCGGCTGGAAGCAGCCCGCCCTGCTCCCGCTCGCGAACCACAGGCATCGTCCGGTTAGAACAGGAAGAAGGGCGCTGTCCGGTCTGGACAGCGCCCCTTTCGAGCTGGATCGATGATGGTGGATGTCAGTCGATCTCGGGAGCGTCGGTGTTGTCGTTGTCGTCACTCGACCCGTTGCCGCGGGAGAGAAAATCGACCTTGTCGGCGAGGATCTCGGTGCCGTAGCGCGTGACCCCGTCCTTGTCCTCCCACTGGGTGTAGTGGATGCGGCCCTGGACGCTGACCAGCTGGCCCTTGGTGCAGTACTGGCCGACGGTCTTGGCGAGGCCGTTGAAGCAGGTCACCCGGTGGAACTCGCTTTCCTTGGCAGTGTAGCCGTTCTCGTCCTTGTAGGTCTTGCCATCCTTGTCGCGTGCGGGGCGATCGGTGACGACGGTGATCCCGGTAACGTTGGTGCCGCCCTTGGTCTCGCGGGTTTCCGGATCGCGGGCGATGCGGCCGGTGAGGATTGCAATATTGGTCATGATGTAAGTTCCTTCAGTTCCTCAAACCGGAGACCATCTCCGGCTTGCGAACATCCAGAAGAAGCAGGGCATGGGAGGACTGCACCGCAGGAGCGAAGTTCCAAGGGGAACCTGTTCATGACGGGTGGTGCGGGCAGGCAGCGCAGCTGCCAACACGGCCGGAAAGGAACGGGTTGCCGTCCTCAGCTGACCTGGTTCAGGACTGTTCGCGAAGAAAGCAGGATGCGTATCGGGTGCGGGTCTGAAGGTGCCGAGACCTTGTGCCGCAATCAGCCTGCCCCATCGCCCTCCGATGCCGCCAGGAGATCCATGAAGTTGCGGGCCGCTTCCCGGTCTTCCTCGTTCTCGAACGCCACGTCGAGATCGAGGGCGGACCCGAACATGTGCAGGAACGACCACAGTGCAAAGCGCTTGCCCCGGTCCTCCTCAAGACCGAGATCGACCCGGCAATGCTCAATGCCGGCTGCAAAGGTGTCGGGAGAAACCCCGGAGAGGTCGGTGGTGGCAAAGTAGCGCTGCAGCAGATCGTCAAGTTGCATGACCGGTCCATAGTCGGGTCGGCGCCGAATGCACATCCAGGCAATTCAGATGCAGATGATGAAGGGCCCCTCAGGACCCAGGAGACGTGCCCAAGTGGCCGCGACGATCGACCACGGTGATCCGGCGCGTCTTGGCATCGATCACCAGTCGTTCGGTGACGCCATTGCCCGGAAAGGCGACGACATAACGCGGATTGAGCGAGAGCATCTGCTCGTTGCGCTTGAACCCGGCGCGGGCACCAAGCCGACGATCGAGCGAATAGGTAAGCTGCTGCACTTCGCGGCGTTCAGCCCAGCTCCCGGCCAGGCGATCGGCACCCTTGCCGTCGCCGCCATGGACCAGGAAGAGATCGGGAACCGCATCACGAACCTTGTCCAGCGTTGCCCAGATATTGTCGGCATATCGCTTCGCATCCTCGGTGCTCTCGAAGCTCTGGCGACCACCGGCGAAGAGGACCGGAGTTCCTTCCGGTATCAGGGCGTGACGCCTGTTCTCGGCACGTGCGCGGAGGAAATCGCGGGCATCGATCACAGCCGAAGTAAGGTGGCGCGAATGGCTCGCACGCGAGCCAGAAACGGGCTTCCACGAGGAACCGGTCTCGTCGCGGTAAAGTGCTGCCGCCGCCTCGCGCATCTGCTCGAAGGCCAGCATGCTGGCTTCGGCAGCCTGCGCGCGTTCGACCTGTTCTTCAAGATTGCTCGAATGCACTTCAGAACCGTCGGCGGATGCGAGGAGGACCCGGATCTCGTCGCTGGCCCGATCAAGTTGAGCAGACTTCCGGCTGGCGGCACGGTGAAAGAGATTGACCATGCCCCAGGCAATATCCTCGGCATCAGCCTCTAAAGCAGTGTCGGAGAACATGGCGAAGAGGTCGGACCATACGGCACCAAGCGTCTGGTCGATCGCATCCTCGCAGGGAAAGTCTGTGTCGTTGAAGGGGGCTGGCCTGATGCTGAGGCCTGAAATATCGAGACCGTTCAATTGGTCGATGAAGCTGTCATACATGGAGTGTCTCCTGATCGCGGGGACAAGGAGAGGAGGCACAATTGCCTCGGCCCTGTCCGCCGGAGCCCGATCAGGGCCGGGACAAGGGGCGAGACGCACCGCGTAGCGGGAAACCTGCGGCCCTAGGCTGGCGCGGGCAACACGGGCCGACGGGCCGCAGGTTGCGGCGCGCCCTGACCGGCCCAAGGGCCTCTCCCGGTGGACAGGGATGAGGCAGGATCAGGACCCGGTGGCGCAAGCGGATCGGGAGCGCTCGAAGATCGCTTCGCCATTCGAGAATCGCCCGACCAGGCGCAACTCACCAAACAGGTCGATGAACCTACCCGAGACCTGGCCAAGCCAGTGCCGTGCCCTTGCCGTTCGTGGGATGTAGAAATCTGCCTCCCAGTACTGGGAATCGTCGCGTTCGGCCAGCCAGATCGCGGCGAGCCCGCAATAGGTCGATATGCCGCAATCCGCGAAGGCATTGCGCAGGAGGATACGGTCCTCGCGGCCGCGCCATCCCTCGAAGCGTTCGAAGGAAGGAAAGGTCGCCTTCGCAGTATCGATGACCTCGTCGACGAGGCACTCATAAACCCAGTCGACATCGTCGTCTTCGCCCTCATCGAGCAGGCGAAAGGCCACCACGGAGCCGGTAGGATAGTTGACGGAACGTCCCATCTCATTGCTCCTCAGGCTGCATCAGCGAGATCGACATCGGCCTCGCCTTCCAGGGCTTGGTGACCACCCAGGTCGAGGAGCAGGCTGGCCGCTTCCTCGGCCTTGGCCGCAGCTGTGAGGATTGCGCGCTCGTCCGATTTGAGGATCTTGAGCCAGGACGCGATGTAGCTGGCGTGATGATCGAGGTGGGTGACCGGAAGACCCAGTTCGGCCCCAAGAATGGCTGAGGACAGTTCAGCGATCAGTTCTTCGGCGGCATAAGCGTCGCTGCCGAAGCGGTTCTTGAGATCGCGGTCGAGCCGCGAAGAATGACCCGTCCAGTGCGACAGCTCGTGTGCGAGCGTCGCATAGTAGTGGTCATAGGCTTCGAATAGTTCGGCTGGTGGCATGGTGACGCGGTCGCGCAACGGTTCGTAATAAGCCTGCGTGCCATGATGGCGCAGGTCTGCGCCGATATGGGCAAAGAAGGCATCGAGCCGGTCTTCGCGTCCTTCGGGCTCCAGCGCGGCAACCAGCGGCTTGGGATGGTAAAATGCAGGGAGGCCATCGCACTGGTCAGCGTTGAACACGGCATAAGCCTTGAGGACGCGCCGGTTCTCGGTGTCAGCTTCGCCTTCGGCGTTTTCGACCTCCTTGGTGTAGCTCTTGTAGAAAATCGCGATGGTCGATTTCTCGCCCTTGCGGACTTGTCCGCCGAGCGCCTGACACTGGCGATAGGTCATCCAGTAAGGCGAGGCGTAGCCACAGCCATCGGCCACCATCCACAGCCAGAAAGTGTTCATGCCGCGATAGGGCGTACCGCAGGAACGCAAGGGCCGCGAGACCGGCACACCGCGCCACGGCTTGATCCAGGGCTTTGTCCCTTGCTCGAGCTTTTCGATGATGGCGGCGGTGATGCGCTGGGCTGACGAAGCTGAAGCAGTGCGGCGGGATCTGGTCATGGGAGTTCTCCTGATTGCCGGGACGGACATGCCCCGGCTCAGGAGGAGCAAAGCTCCCTCCTCTCTCTTAATGATGGCCGCTATGCGCCCTATTTTCGGTCACCAGGCCGCGGGTCGCTGAACGCCAAAAGCAGACATTGGCCGCGCTGCGAGCCTAGCGGCCGGTTTCGGCCCAACAGTCGACGAATTCCGAACTGCCCAATGTTGTTGGGAATGTCTTGGGGAGCGCTCAAATGATCCGAGAGCGCTATCGTGAGGAATGATCACATCTATCCATCGCCTCTGCCGCCAATCGGGCGAGGCGGGGGAAGGCCTCGGCCCGTTCCTTGGCCTGCGCGTTGGCGGCGGTGCCGCGGATGACGCGGCCCTTGATGCCGTGGAAAATCGCGGCCAGCCGGAAGAACTGGAAGGCGATGTAAAAGTCCCAGTTCGGAATGCTCTCACGCCCCATGCGTTCGCAATAGGCAGCGACGTATTCGTCCTCGCTCGGGATGTTCAGTGCCTTCAGGTCCGCGCCTTCCAGCCCCGCCACGATGTCGGGCGGCATGTGGTACATCATCACGTGATAGGCGAAGTCCGCCAGCGGGTGGCCCAGCGTCGACAGTTCCCAGTCCAACGCCGCCAGAACACGCGGCTCTGTCGGGTGGAAGATCATGTTGTCGCAGCGCATGTCGCCGTGGACGACAGTGGTCTCGTCGCCTGCCGGAATGTTCTCGGGCAGCCACGCGACAAGGCGGTCCATGTCGTCGTTGCGGCCGGCTTCCTCGTCCGCAAGATACTGCTTCGACCAGCGGCCGATCTGGCGCGCGAAGTAGTTGCCCGGCTTGCCAAAATCGCCAAGGCCGACGGCCTCGTAATCGACCTTGTGAAGGTCGGCCATGACCTTGTTCATCGCATCGAAGTAGTCAGGGCGGTCCTCGCGGCTGACCTCGGGGAACGTCGCGTCCCAGAAGATCCGGCCTTCGACCATGTCCATCACGAAGAACCACGTGCCGATGACATCGTCGTCGGTGCAGGTGCCGAAGACTTTCGGCACGGGGAAGCCCGCCTTGCCGAGCCCGGTCATGACCTTGGCCTCACGCTCCACCGCGTGCGCGCCTTTCAACAATTCGCCCGGCGGCTTGCGGCGCAGGACGTATTTCGCACCCGGCGTAGTCAGCTTGTAGGTCGGGTTCGACTGGCCGCCCTTGAACTGCTCGATCTTCAGTGGGCCGGCAAAGCCCTCGACATTGGCATCCATCCACGCAGTCAGGCGGTCAAGATCGACCTCGTAACCCTCACGCACCGGCGTGGTTCCGGTGTTGGCATCTGCAATCGTCTCAGCCATCTTGTGCATGCGCGTCGCGCCATTCGCGCTTGATCTTCTTGGCGAGCGACCATTTGTGGACCTCGGTCGGGCCGTCGTAGATGCGGAAGGCACGCACTTCCCGGAATATCTGCTCGACCACGGTCTTGTCGGTCACGCCGGTGCCGCCCATGACCTGCACGCAGTTGTCGGCAATGCGCATCAGCGTTTCCGACACGGCGACCTTGGCCATGGAGCTTTCGGTCGTGCCCAGGTCACCGCTGTCGAGCACGCTCGCGCACCAGTAGATCATCAGTTCGGCCTGCTGGATGTCGATCTTGTTCTGCGCAAGCAGGAAGCCGACACCTTCGTGATCGATCAGGGTCTTGCGGAAAGCCTCCCGCCGGCAGGTATAATCTGTGGCGATTTCCTGAGCGCGGATGCAGCAGCCGAGCCAGCGCATGCAGTGCGACAGTCGTGCAGGCGACAGGCGGACCTGGGCGTATTTGAACCCTTCACCCGGCTGGCCCAGCAACTGGTCGGCCGGAACGCGCAGGTTTTCGATATCGATGGTGGCATGGCTGCCGGGCATCGAATTGTCGATAGTGTTCGGCACGTCCACGATCTTGATCGCCGGATCGGGCAGATCGACCAGGAACATGCACGCGCCGTCCTTGGAATCCTCTTCCTCGGACGCGGCCATGACGATACCGACCTTGGCGCCATCCGCACCGGTTATAAAGGTCTTCTTGCCGTTGATGATCCAGTTATTGCCATCCTTGCGGCAAGTCGACTTCATCATCGAAGGATCGGAACCCGCGCCGCCCCATTCGGCAGGCTCGGTCATGAAGAAGGCGCTGCGGGCGTGGCCCGATACCATGTCCTTCAGGAACCGGTCCTTCAGTTCGGGCGAACCGACATGCCCCAGAAGGTACATGTTGCCTTCGTCCGGTGCCATCGTGTTGCAGGCCAGCGGGCCCAGCGGCGACAGGCCGGACTTGATTAGCACATATGCCGTCTCGACCTGAGTGAGGTGAGAGCCGTCGTCGAGGATATGCGGTGTCATCACGCCGGCGGCGCGGGCCTTCTCGCGCATCTCGTCGACCATTTCGTCCAGCGGTGCGCCGTGATGGTCACGCCGGCCATCCTTTTCGTAAGGGATGACGACTTCGCGAACGAATTTCTCTACCCGCGCGCCAATTTTGAGCGCTTGGTCGGGAACGGCCATCACAGCGAGTTGACCAGATGGCCGCCGTCGACTTCGATCACCGATCCGGTCATATATGCGGACGCGTCCGACGCTAGCAGTAGCAGCGGACCATCAAGATCCTCCAAACTGCCCAACCGGCGCTGGGGGATGCGCTTGATCAGGGCGCGCCCGTTCTCGCTCTGAAAGAAGCCTGCATTGAGTTCGGTGTCGAAATATCCTGGTGCAAGCGCGTTTACGCGTATGCCATAACGCGCCAGTTCGAGTGCGGATGTCTTGGTAATCTGTATCGCTGCGGCTTTCGAGGCGGCATAAGAAGTCACCATGCCAGCCTGACGCAGCGCCAAGATCGAGGCTATGTTGATAATCGATCCGCCGCGCCCATGTGCCTTCATTGCGCGCGCCGCCAATTGGGTCGTCAGAAAAATTCCTTTCGCGTTCGTATCAAGAACCGCGTCCCAATCATCTTCGGGCATATCCAGCAGCGTGGCCTCTCGGACGATCCCAGCGTTGTTCACCACGATGTCGACTTGTTCCAAATACGGTGCGATCATATTGACGCTTTCGGAGCTCGTCACGTCCAGGGGAATTGCTTCAGCCTGACCTCCTGCGGAAATGATTCTGCACGAAATGGCCTCCAGTTTGTTCATATTGCGCGCAGCCAGCATGATTTTTGCACCGGCATCCGCGAGAACCTGAGCGAAATGCATGCCAAGCCCGCTGGATGCACCGGTTACGAGCGCACTCTTCCCTCTTAGATCGACATCAAATTTCATGGTGCGAATCATCATTTTGAGCGGACTGCATCCGGACATCATTGGTGAGCGTGCCGATGCCCTCGACCGTAAGTTCGACCCGGTCTCCGTCAGAAAGTCTGCGTCCGAGCTCAAAGCCACAACCATCCAGCACGGTCCCGGAACCCAGAATTTCACCGGGGACGAGGGGGCGGTCGACGCTCAACTTCGCGATGGCGTCCTCGAAGCTCCAATGCATCGACGCGGTATTGCCTTGTGACCAGATTTTGCCGTTCACGCAGGCGGTCATTTCAAGATTATAGGGATTGTCGAACTCGTCAGGGGTGACGATGCATGGGCCAAAGCTGTTGGCAAAGTCCTTCCCCGCAGCAGGCCCAAGTCCACATTTCATGAACGGGATCTGCACGTCGCGTGCCGACCAGTCGTTCAAGATCGTGTATCCGAAGATATGATCCTTTGCACGTTCGCGCGGAATATCGGCGCCACCGTCGCCTATCACTATCGCCCATTCGAGCTCGTAATCTATCTCTTTTGAGTTTCTGGGCCAATCTATGACATCATGGTCTCCGAACACATGAACGTTGTCCCCGTTGTAGTAAACGACTTGCTGCCTGTACTGAGGATCAAGCTTCTGGCTGATCAAGCCGAACGATTTTTCGAGATGCTCCAAGAACAGACAGCAATCGCGGAACCGTACTGGCCGTGGCAGCGGAGAAAGCAAGCGGACGCTTTCCCTGTTCCAACAATTGGCGGGGTCGTAGCCGTCGACAAGCTGTCGAACTTGGTCGAGGGAAGTCTGGCCACCTTCGATCAGAGAATGCATAGAAGTCGGTGCGTCGACACCCTGTCTGGCAGCCTCTGCGCCAAGGTCCAGGATTCCAGACACGACAAGGGCTCCGACGACGGGGCCTTCCCCCGCGTCGTAAGTGACGAGTTTCATCGCTGATCTCCAGTTATGGGGCAGCCGGTCGGCTGCAGGCCTAGATGTTCGCTTTTCCCTCGATTCCCTGCATCACGAGCGGCAGGATAATTCGGAGTGTTTCATCAACATTTTTGGGATCGGCCGCACCTCCACTAAGGCGCGATATCCGGCCGTGATCGGACATGATGTACATCATAACACCAATGATCATCTGGTAGGCCCAGTGCACTTCTGCGTCCGACCGATCTGGCCAGATAGTTTTCAGACTTTCGATGATCTCTAGTGCGATCGGATCGAAAATCTCGGCAATGATCCCCCGCTCGACCGAGCGGGGATCGTGAGGTTCGCGGGCCAGAAGCTGGCTGAAATGGTTGGAGCCGTCGCGCGAGCGCATGTTCAGCATCGGCACGATGATCGCTTTCACAATCAACTCGAGCCTGCGATGCCGATCATTTTCCAGCGCAGCCATGCGAAGGCCGATGCGTCGCTCTTCCACCACCACTGGCGCGCGTGTCGTGAAAACGGCCCGGTACAGCTCTTCCTTGCTGCCAAAATAATAGTTGATCAGCCCGACCTGGACATCGGCCTTCTCTGCGATCTGGCGGACAGATGTGCCATCCAAGCCCGAAAAGGCGAAAAGCTGTTCGGCGGCGTTGAGGATCCGTTCCTGCGTGCTTTCTTCGGCACCGCTGCGTTTGCGTGCTCCGCTCATGGCCGTTCCACCTTAATCATCATCGGCTTAAGCACTTTCCTCTACCTTTTTGTGAGCAGCGCCATCGGTTGACGATCCCGTATGGTCTATTTCGTTCCGGATCAACTTTGCCAGAGTGCGCCTTGCGTGGATGGCCGCTTTGTCAGTCTCCAAAATGAGCGGACGCATTGCGAAGAATTCGCGGTCGTCCATGATCTGAGCGATGTCTTCGATCATCGGAGCGTCTTCATCGACAAAAGCCTGTTCGACCAATCTGATCATACGTGCGGTAATTGCTTTGTCGTCCAGCCTATCGTCACGTGCGATCGCGTAGAAGTAGTGGGTAGTGTTTTCAGTTTCGGGGGCCAGCAGGTGGGCGCTCGGCATTTGGTCTCCCGTTTCGGGAGGGGCGCCCCTGTCGCACATGGCTATGTCAAGGATCAGGCTTGAGGCCAGGTGCAGCCTCATGGGCACGTGGATGTCACCAACTGACCTCTCCGAAAATTCACGAAGTAGTGGGGTGGGCGGACTGTTGCGCCATACATAATCGGAATTGATGACCTTCCCACTCGCGCTGAAGTCATAGTCGATACGGGTTTCACCCTCCCACTCGTTCGTGCCGACGCCGACAGTGTTGGCGTGAATGTAAGTGGCATGCGTAAGATCTAGAAGATTGTCGATCAGTAGCTGATAATTCGCTTCGATCTTGAGATAACCAGTCGCACCGGCCCATTTCTTCCGATCGTGCACGAAATCGAAGTCGGGGATCTCGGCGGGATCGGCTGCGCTTTGCTCACCCATCCAGACCCATACTGCCCCGCTCTTCTCGGCGACGGGATAAGACTTCAAATGCGCATTCGTCGCGATCGTGCCGCTCCCGTGGGGGTTACGAACACAGCGTCCCCCGGCATCGAATTCCAGCCCGTGATAGCCGCACTGAATCAAGTCATGGCAGACCTTGCCGCGCGATAATGGCGCGAAACGGTGTGGGCATATGCCATCGATGCAGGCGATTGCTCCGTCAGTCTTCCGAAACAGAACCAGTTCACGATTGAGCAGCTTGATCCCGACTGGTTCGTCGCCGTGATCGAGCGACCATCCAACGCAATACCAGCTGTTGTGCAGGAAATTCATGGGACTGCTCTCCGCCTTGCCTCGTTGTGCTTTCGGCAGCACTAGCGTCTTCAAATCAATTGATCAACCAGATTATACAATCGTTTAAAAAAATATATTGATACATTCAACTTTTTAACATATCGAACCGATAGCAAAGGAGGCGTGAGGATGGTTTGGAGCATCAGGCGAGTCGTTACGGGCCATGATGAAAAAGGTCGGTCGACTGTCATTTTCGACGACAGAAATGGCCAAGTTAAAGAGATGGACTCGATGCCGGGTCTGGTTCTTACGGACCTTTGGGAGACCGTTGGTTCTCCAGCGGACAACAGCGGATCGGATGATGCCGTTAATCGTCCGGTGCGACTGGAGCCGCTGATGGGGGGGTCGATTTTTCGGATCGTCGAATTTCCACCGGATGGTGACTGGCTCGATAAAGTCGATGTCTCCGCTGCATTTGATTCCGTTGCGGCGGGTGGAGCGCATGACGACGGATCGAACGATCCTCTACGCCACAAGACGGACACCATCGATTACATCGTCGTCTTGGAAGGCGAGATCGACGCGGTGCTCGACACTGGTACCGTCCGCTTGAAGCGGGGAGACGTACTCGTGCAGCGCGGCACCGTGCACAGTTGGAGTGTGAAGGGCGACGGGCCTTGCGTTCTAGCCGCGACGCTAGTGGCCGCGACCCCGGTCGAGTGACTGACTGCCGCAGGGCGCGCGACAAAGAATTCTACGGAACAGATTGAACAGAATGAGCCGCGAAAGGCGGCAAATCGAGGAGAGGGTAATGATCAAGCGGATTGGAACGAACGCACTGGCATCTACCAGTTTGGCCATGCTGCTGTCGGGGCATGCTTACGCTCAGAGCGGTGAAGAGAACGAGAGAACGCAGAGCCGTCCTGCATCTGGTGGTCTCAACGAGATCGTGGTCACGGCACAGCGGCGCGAAGAGAGCCTGCAGGATACATCACTGTCGATCACGGCGCTTTCGGGCGATAGCTTGCAGGACCGGCAAATCCTGTCGGTCGCGGGATTAGCAGAGACGGTGCCTAACGTGGATTTCGGCGTATTCGGGGGCTCTGCTCGCTTTGCGATCAGGGGCATCGGCTTCGATACCATCAATCCGGGGGCGGAAGGCCGGATCGCCTACCATCTCGATGGAGTCTACATTGGCCGGCCGGCCGCACAGATTGGCACATTCTTCGATGTCGAGCGCGTGGAGGTCCTTCGCGGTCCGCAAGGCACGCTTTACGGCCGCAACGCCACGGGCGGATCGATCAACGTCATCAGCCGGAAGCCGAAAGACTATCTCGACGGTTACATTCGTGCCGGGTTCGGCAACTACGATGCTCTTTCGATCGAGGGTGCGGTCGGCGGGCCCCTTGGTGACGGCGTGCGAGCGCGGGTTGCGGCGAAGGTCGGCGATCGAAGCGGCTACGGCAAGAATATCTCCACCGGTAAGGGTGTCGATGACAGTCGCAGTCAAAGCGTTCGCGCATCGCTGTCATTCGATGTGGGCAGCGATGCCCGTCTTGATCTCACCGCGGACTATCACCGCGAGAACGATGCGAACTACACCAACCACTATCTTGGCGACGGCAATGACTTCATAACGCCCTTCGGCTTCGTGTTCGGTGGTACGGTTCCCGAGAATCCACGCGATATCGACGATCCTTTCGACACCATAAACGAGCGCGAGTTTTGGGGAGTGGGCGGTGCTCTGGAAGTCGGTTTGGGAGCGCTCACCTTTAAGGCGATCACTGCCTATCGCAATAGCGAGATGTACGCACGCAGTGATCTCGACGTCACAAGCTATCCGCTGACCTTCATCGCCTTCGAGGAAGAAGCAGAACAGTTCAGCCAGGAAGTTCAGCTTTCGGGCGACCTTGATTGGGGCACTTTCATCGCCGGCGCCTATTATTTCGACGAGAAGATTTCAGGCGGTTCCGAAGTGCCGATCAGCGGCATCGTGTTCGCACTGCCCGACGTGCTTCTGCAAGGGTACGCAGCCTACGGTGATTCCCATACAAAGGCTGCAGCAGCGTTCGGACAGGTCGATCTAAACATCATTTCCAACCTGACCGCCATCTTCGGTCTGCGCTACAGCTGGGAGCGCAAATCGATCGATGATTACGCGCAGTTCGACCTTTCGCGTGAATATGCGGCCGACAATCCGCCGATCCCCAACGTGACGCGTCAGGACGCGACATCTGACACTGCTTTGACGCCGAAGCTTGGACTAGAATGGCGGCCAGTCGATGACGTGATGGTCTACGCCACAGTATCGAAAGGCTTCAAGAGCGGGGGCTTCAACCTCGGCGACGATCTTCCTCCTTTCGATCCGGAAACGATCTGGGCTTATGAGGCTGGGGTAAAGTCGACGTTTGCGAATGGCCGGGTACGATTGAACGCTGCCGGTTTCTACTATGACTATACGAACCTTCAGGTCTCGAAAGTGATTGCAAACCAGGTTGTAATCGAGAATGCGGCCTCGTCAGAACTGTACGGACTTGAAGCCGACCTAACGGTCAATCCCGTCGATGGCCTTACCTTCGATTTTTCTGGCGCGCTTCTGCACAGCGAATACAAGGACTTCGCAACCCCCGATCCAGCCCGCCCCGAACTCGTCACGCCGGACAACCCGACCGGCACTGTCGTTCTGGATGGCAATCAACTGACACAGGCACCCAAGCGGTCGTTCACTGCCGGTGTCGAATACGAGGCTTATGCCGGGGACGTGTCGATCAAGCCTCGTGTCGAAGTCATTTATCAGTCGCGCATGTATTTCACGCCGTTCAATCTCGAACGCGTTTCGCGTGAGCCGAATACAAAGTTGAACGCTTTTCTCAACGTCCGGAAGGATGCGTTTTCGGTCGGCTTCTACGTCCGTAACCTCACAGACAGGCGGACCGTCGGTAACGCGCTGATCGCTTCTTCGCTCGTGGGGTACCCAGTCGTCGGGACCTATGATCCTCCGCGTACCTATGGCGTGCAGGTCGGCTATGAATTCTGAACTGCATCAAGACGTAGGCAGCATGCACGGACACTGTCCTTGAGTCAGGTTTTAACATGTTGAAAAAAGTCTTCGCCGACGCTCAGGCAGCGCTTCGAGACCTCTTGTTCGATGGCATGTCGATCGCTGCCGGAGGCTTTGGGCTGTGCGGCATCCCCGAAACGTTGATTGAAGCGATCCGCGAGGCAGGGACGCGAAAACTTACATGCGTATCAAACAATGCCGGCGTCGACGACTTTGGCTTGGGTCGCCTTCTGCGCACTCGGCAAATCGCGAAGATGATCTCATCCTACGTTGGCGAAAACAAGGAGTTCGAACGCCAATACCTGTCCGGAGAGCTTGATATTGAATTTAGTCCGCAGGGGACACTTGCTGAAAGGATGCGTGCAGGAGGTGCAGGTATACCGGGTTTCTACACGCGCACAGGCGTCGGCACAGTTCTGGCGGCAGGGAAGGCTATGATGGAATTCGACGGTGAAGAATTCATCCTGGAACGGGGCATCAGGACCGACCTTGCGATAGTGAAGGCGTGGAAAGGGGACCCATACGGCAATCTGGTCTTTCGCAAGTCCGCCCGCAATTTCAATCCCGTGGTAGCAGCATGCGGCAAGGTCACCGTCGCCGAGGTTGAGCATTTGGTCGGTCCGGGAGAACTGGACCCCGACGCAGTTCACACCTCCGGAATCTTTGTTCAGAGGCTGATTCTCGCTACCTCCAACGAAAAGCGCATCGAGCAGTTGACTCTGCGTTCCGGAGCGTTGGCGGAATGAGGCAGGCCAAGAGAGGATGGACTCGCGAAGAGATGGCCGCACTTGCGGCGAGCCAACTACGTGATGGTTATTATGTAAATCTAGGGATTGGCATCCCCACCATGGTGGTGAATTTCATCCCGGACGGAACCGACGTCACTTTGCAGTCGGAAAATGGAATGCTGGGGCTTGGCCCGTTTCCGACAAGACAGCAGGCAGATCCGGACATCATCAACGCCGGCAAGCAGACGATCACGGAACTCGACCGGACCAGCTACGTGTCATCTGCGGATTCATTTGCGATGATCCGTGGCGGGCACATCGACCTGTCCATCCTTGGTGCAATGGAAGTGGCGCAAAACGGCGACCTTGCAAACTGGATGGTGCCGGGAAAAATGATCAAGGGCCCCGGAGGTGCCATGGACCTCGTATCAGGCGTCGGCAAGATCATCGTCCTGATGGAGCATGTTTCGAAATCTGGCGAGGCGAAGTTTCGCAAGGCCTGCTCTCTGCCACTTACGGGCCGGAATGTGGTCGACATGCTGATCACCAACCTCGCGGTCTTTGAGAGACATGACCGGAGCGCTCCGTTTTCGCTCAAAACATGCGCTCCGGGTGTGGATGCACAGATCCTCCGCGAACTGACTGAAGCCGATTACACCGAGTAGCTCCAGAGCGGGGAAGGAAGCAGTCGGTTCAAATGTCGTCAAAAAACAGGCAATGGATTCTGGCGCGCCGCCCTGATGGCGCATTGCGTTCCGAAGATCTCCTCTATCGCGAACAGAAGATGGACGCCAATCCGTTGAGGACAGGCGAAATCCTCGTCCGCAACAGGATTTTCCAATGCGCCCCTACGATCCGCAACTGGATGCGGGGGGATTCATCGGGCTTTGCGCTTACCATTCCGATTGGCACACCCGTGAGAGGGCAGGCTGCGGCCGAAGTCATCGCTTCTGCTGATGAGCGATATCCCGTTGGCTCCAAAGTCAGTCTGATCGGCAGCTGGCAGGATTTCGAAATTCTGCGGCCCGCCGCCGTCCCCTCGCTGCGCAAGCTGCCGGATGGCATGGAATTCGCCGATGCGCTTGGCCGATACGGGCTTAACAGCCTTACCGCCTATTTTGGCCTGCTTGACGTCGGCAAGCCAATGCCGGGAGAAACCGTTCTTGTTTCAGGCGCTGCAGGTTCGGTCGGCGCTGTCGCGGCGCAGATCGCCCTGCTCAAGGGTTGTCGCGTCATCGGAACTGCGGGAAGCGCGGCAAAATGCTCATGGCTACTGGACGAACTGGGGCTGGAACGCGCGATCAATTATCGAAGCGAGGATTTGTCTCAGGCGCTTTCAGCTGCGGCATCAGACGGGATCGATCTGTTCTTCGATAATGTGGGGGGGGCGGTGCTCGAAGCTGCAATCGCCCGAATGAATCGTCAGAGTCGCATCGTCCTGTGCGGGCAGATTTCCGGCTATAACGCAGCAGGGGGCGCATTCGCCTCGCTCGACATGATGCGGCTGATATATGGTGGTATACGCATGCAGGGCTTCGTGATGAGCGATTACCTGACCAGGATCGATGAGGCCGTGGACGATCTCAAATCTTGGGAAGATCCCGGCCGTCTGCAATTTCGGGTCGACATGCGGCATGGCTTCGAGAAACTTCCGCATATCTTCAATTCTATCTTCAATGGCGAGAACGAGGGCACGTTGCTGGTGGAAATTTAGCGCGTGCGCTCGAGCAGGCGCTGCGTTCAGGCGTGTGGAAAGATTCAACGACCAAGTTCCGCCTCCAATCTGTCCCGCAATTCGGTCTTGAGCACTTTGCCATAAGCGTTCTTCGGAAGATCCTCCACGAAGATGTAGTGTTTCGGGCGCTTGAAGCGGGCGATGTTGGCCATGCAGTGTGCGTCCAATGCGGCGACATCAGCCTTGCCGCCCTCCGTCCTTACGACGAACGCCACGACCTGCTCGCCCCAATCGGGATGGGGCGCCCCGACGATTGAAACCTGTTCGACATCAGGATGAAGCAGCAATGTTTCCTCGACCTCTCGTGGATAGATGTTCGTCCCGCCTGAAATGATCACGTCCTTAGACCTGTCGTGCAGGGTGAGGAAGCCGTCCTTGTCCATGGCGCCCATATCGCCGGTAGCCAGCCAGCCGCTTTGCAAGGTGGCCTCACTTGCGGCCGGGTTCTTCCAGTATCCCTGCATAACCGTGGGGCCGCGAACGTAAATTTCGCCTATGCAATCCGCCAGACATTCTTGTCCATCATCGTCCACGACCCTTATCTCGACGCTGGACTGCGCGCATCCCACCGTCGTCAAGCGGTGTTGCCATAGAGGGTGGTCCTTCGCGGCTATCAAGTCTTTTGACAGCGCCGTGATCGTCATAGGGCTTTCGCCCTGGCCATAGATCTGTACGAAGCGTGGACCGAACAGTTCGATGGCTTCCAGAATATCGGCAAGATACATGGGGCCGCCACCGTAAAGCACAGTCTTCAGACCGGCCCCATCGTACCCGTTCATTCGGCCATATTGCACGAGCCTGCGCACCATCGTTGGTGCGGCGAAGAGCACGGCGCCACCCGTTTCCTTCAATAGCGCGGCCAATTCGGTAGGATCGAAGCCACCAGAGGCAGGGACTACGTGGCGTGCGCCTTTCATCACGAACATGAAATTGTAGAGCCCTGCCCCGTGCGACATCGGGGCAGCATAAATCATGGCGTTGTCACGGCCGACTGTGTCGATATCGGCAAAATAGGTCAGCGCCATCGCGGCCAGATTGCCGTGGCTCAGCATTACGCCCTTAGGTTTGCCAGTCGTGCCCGATGTATAGAACAGCCAGGCCAGATCGGCGGAATCGCGATTGACGGGATCGGCCAATTCCGGCGCCTGACAAAGCGTTGCGTATTCATCGGAGCCGACCGCTATGACAGCGTAATCGCGGCATTGCTTGAGCGACGTAAGCCGATCTGCGGAATCTGACGATCCGAAAACCAACTTTGCTCCCGCATTGCCAATGATCCAATCAGCTTCCTTTGCGTGTAGCTTGCAATTGATGGGCACAGCCACTGCCCCGGCGTGCCAGATGGCATATAGTAGCTCGAGATAAGCCGTACAGTTCGGCAGAAACAGAGCGATCCGATCGCCCGGCAAGACACCATGCCCATGGCACAATCCCCCGGCAATGGCCCGTACCGTAGCGTGGAACCCGGCATAATCGGCAACGCAGCGTGTACCGACAAACAAGGCCTCTGACCGAGGGCAGAGGCGGGCGGTGCGCTCTAGCCAAATCGCGAGATTCATTGTTTCCCTCAAGCGCGTTCAAGTATGCTACAGTAATTGGCGACACCCGTGCCGCCCATGTTCAAGACGCAGCCAAGTTCGGCCCCCGCCTTCTGCATAGCGCCCGCCATTCCCGTCAGCTGCATGGCCGCCATCACATGCATGGAAACGCCGGTCGCACCAACCGGGTGCCCCTTGGCCTTGAGACCGCCCGAGAGATTCACGGGCAGAGAACCATCAGCCATCACGATACCCTCATCAAGCGCCCTCGCACCGCAGCCCCGGGGGGCCAGGCCCATTGCTTCGTAAAGGAGCAATTCCGCAATGGTGAAACAGTCATGAACCTCTGCGAAGTCGAGATCGTGCACGGTGATACCGGCGGTTTCGGCAGCCCTTCTAAAAGCGGTCGCTGGCCCCTCGAAAGCCAGCATGTCACGTCGCGACATCGGCATCAGATCATTCACCTGCTCGGCGGCGCGAAATTTGACGACATTCTCAAACCCGTCCGAACAATCGCTGGCGACCATGATCATGGCCGCAGCACCGTCGGTGATCAGCGAACAGTCCGACATGCGCAACGGGCTGGCGATGATCGGGTTTCGATCACTGACCGTATTGCAGAACTCGACGCTCAGGTCCTTGTGCATATGGGCGAGCGGATTATTCATCGCATTGGCGTGATTCTTGGCAGCGATCCGGGCCAGCGTTTTGGAATGGTCACCGTAGTGCTGGAAATAGCTGGAGGCGATCCGGCCAAAAACCTCGGGAAAGGAAACTCCTGCTTCCTCTTTTTGATAGGATGCACCAGCTAGCGCCTTGGTAACGGTCGCCGTGTCCCGGCCGGTCATCTTTTCGACCCCGATAACCATCGCGACCTTGGCATCGCCCGCCCTTATGGCGTTACGTGCCGCAAAAACTGCCGCCGAACCCGACGCACACGCGTTCTCGAGCCGGGTTGCCGGTTTGAAGCGGAACTCATCACTGAGACCGAATACGAGCGAGGCGGGAAAGGAATCATCGACCATCCCCGCATTGAAATGACCGACAAAGACGGCACCAATGTCACCGGGCACAATGCCGGCATGCTCGAGAGCTGCCGACGCGGCCGACTGTATCAAGTCTTCTAGTGTGTCATCGGTCAGGCGACCAAACCTTGTATGGCCCCAACCCACGATATGCGCGTCCATTGTCATCTCCTCTCGAACGAGGGTATGGTTTATGACAATGGAAATCAGGGCGGCTATTCGTGCTGGCACCTAGATTTCGCTGTTCGGGAGAGATCATGCATATTTCTGCAGATGGTTTTGCAGACGCTCCTGTCGGACTTGTCGTGACGCAGTTTCGCATGATCGAAAGGTGCAACAGTCGCTTTGCCGGGATCTTTGGGTACACCGAGACTGACCTCGTGGGCCGATCAGTTTCGCTTCTTTATCCGTCGCTGAAGGAATTTCTCGATATCGGCGAATGGGCGCATAGACAAATGCGCAAGGATGCCGCGTATGATGATCAGCGACTGATGCAGCGCCGTGACGGATCGCATTTCTGGTGCAGGGTCTTTGGCCAATCGCTTACCCCAGCCGACCCTTACGCTTCGTGTGTATGGGCCTTTATCGACATGGCGACCGAATACCGGAACGTCTCGCTGACCAGCCGTGAACGGGAAGTGGCTATGCATGTCGTGCGCGGTATGGCTAATACTGCAATAGCCGACAAGTTGGAGATTTCACCTCGAACGGTCGAGGCCCACCGTTCACGCATCATGCGCAAGCTGGATGTCCGTACAACTGCAGAATTGATCTCGGCCCTCGTGGGTCTTCCCCTTTGACCTACTTCTCTGATGACACGGCGCGGACAGAGCAAGTACACCAACAATCTGGTCCGGCAGCGTTGGACGGCAAAATACCTGGGCAAGACGGGATTGTTACTCGCCTAAAGCCTTCGAAAGTCTCCGGTGGATCGGCCGCTTTCCAATGTTGCGACTTCAAATGCAGACATTCCGCTTCCGGCCCAGAATTTGACACGGAAAAGGCGGTCCGTCCCAAATGGGACGGACCGCCCGCCGAGTGACCTGGACCTGTCAGGAGGGGTCAGGCAGCCTGCTCGGCAATCTCACCAGTCGCGGCATCGCTGACCGTTTCGTCGGCTTCGTCATCAATCGACGCCGCTTCTTCGAGATCGGCTGGAACATCAGCATGAGCGAACCGCATGATCGAAGGAACCCAGGCCTGTGCCCGTTCCTTGACCTCAGCTTCGCCGATGAAGTTGCCAGAGAAGATGCGCTCGGCCGCACTTGCAAGCTCGGCCTTCTTCGATGCAGCATAGCGACTGACCAGTTCGGGACCCCCGGCGGCGTCGAGTGCTTCGAGCGTGCGGGCCTTGGCCACGCGGTCGAAGTAGTTGGCCGCCGTGGGACGCCACCAATGCGCGGTCTCGATTTCGAGGAGCGAGCCGAGCGCCTCGTGCATCGGCACCGAACGCTCGCCTTCGCAGGCAAGACTGGCAACAAGCGTCCGCGAGACGACATAGCCGAGCCAGGCCGATCGCGCCTCGTCGGACAGTGCCCGGAACCGAGCAAACCGTTCGACATCGCCTTCGCCAATACGCCAGCTTTCATCGAGCGAACCGGCGAACTCGGCCAGAGCAGCACTCGCTGGTGCGTCCTTGGCCTCAAAGCCGGTAACCGGGCCGGACGCGATCGAGCCGACAAGCGTCGATGCTTTTTTGGCGCGCCAGTCGTGCCCATCGGCATCGGCGAGCGTGAAGACCATGAAGTCAAGCGCCAGTGCGGGATCGTTCGCGAGATGGATCGCAAGGATGTCGCGGCGCTGCATTGCGAGTTCGCCGAGGAGCCGCTGTGACAGCGCGCTCCCCTTGGTCTTCACCGCTCCGCTTTCCTCGATGGCCTCGACCACACCTTCGTCGGCGACGACTTCGGTCTCGGTGTAAAACTGCGGGACCAGTGTCGGCTCGCCATTACGCGAGAGGACGAGGAAGGCACCGGCCTCCTGTTTCAGTTCGTCGGCGAGTACCGGCGGCCGGTCATTGAGCGCGCGAATGGCGCGGTCGATGACGACGAGTTCCTGTTCGGCCTTGGCGACCTCGTCCTCGTCGCTGTCTTCGTCTTCGAGCACGGCGGCGACGCGGTCGTAGTCGGCCTCGAGCTCACCGAGCTCCTGCGCTTCCTGCTCGGTCATTGGCGCAGGCTCGCAGGGCAAGCGACCGAGACCTTCAACAAGGTCGTGGCTGACGTAGTTGCCAAGCGTCGGCCGGACCCAGGCAAGGCCAAATTCGAGCGCGGCCTTTTCTGCGGCTTCTTCAATGGCCTTGTGCGCGAGGTCCTCGAGCAGCGCGATATCGATCCAGCTTTCACTGGCATCATCGTCGAACAGTTCGCGTTCGATCCGGCCACCTGCGACGAGGTAGGCATCGCGTCCGACGAGAACAGCACGCGGATCGGAACCGCGCACCGTGGCATCGAGCACCATACGGCGGATCGTGTCGGGCGTGATCTGGTACCAGGCTTCCTGCAGTTCGGCATAGACATGTGCCTGGCGCTCGACATCAGAGATCGCCCCATAGGCCTTGGCCATGTCGAGCGTGATCGTGCCTTCGGCGAGGGCTTCGAAGATGCAGGGTGCCAGACTTGCCAAACGCAGGCGCCCTTCGACGAAACGGACGGTGAGGCCGAAGCGGCGCGCCACGTCTTCGGTGGTAGCCCCCGCCTCGATGATGGAAGCGAAGGCCTGCGCCTCGTCGGCCGGGTTCATTGCGAGACGCTGGAAGTTCTCGGCAAGGCTGGCTTCGCGCACCTCGCTTTCTTCGCCTTCGATGACGAGGCAGGTGACCTCATGCCTTTCGGGTAAAGTGCCCTCATCAGCCAGCGCCTGCAGCGCGGCAAGACGGCGACCGCCGGCCTCGACCTCGAACTTGCCGCGCTTTCCTTTGCGCACGACGAGGTTCTGCAGCAGGCCGCGCGCAGCAATGTCTGCCCGCAGCTGGAGGTCGGCCAGCACGTCGCTCGACTTGCGAACGTTGCGCGGGCTCGCAGCGAGCTTCTTCAAGGGAATCGACTGGATCATGGGTGTTCTCCTGATGGATTGAAGGCGCAGGTGAGGATCACCAGGCCCACAAGCCCAAAGGGCTCCCTCCACTCTCATTCCGAGATTGGGGTCTGCCCGACGGATCAGGCGGCAAGCGCGGGGAGGACTGACGAGGCTGCGGAGACTGGCACGAACAGCCGCGTGCGGTAACGGATGATCTCGGTGAAGCAGCCTTTGTCCTTGTACCAGTCGAGCCGATCGGGCGAGAAGCCAGTCAGTTCAAGGCGCTGTTCGCCGCCGACCAGCGAGCGCTTCACCGTGAGTGGATCGTGGCTCGCAAGGCCCAGCGACTTGCCGCTGGCGAGGACGAGGGCACCGAGCTGCTCTGCGGCTGGTCCGGTAACCCCGGAAAGACCAAAGGTCTCGGCGATCGCAGCGAGATCGACATCGAGCACTTCGCGGCCGATGATCGACTCGCCATCTTCGGCAACGAGCCGGGTGACCCGGACATGATCGCCGGGCAAGCGCTTCCAGACCGGAAGCAGCAGTCCGGTGGCAAGATGGACGCGCTCGGTTACCGCTGAAGCATTGGCCTCCTCTTCCTCTGCCCGCCAGGCTCTGGTGAACGCGGTGACGCCAATTCCTTCCCAATGGCTCTCAGCGAGTGCCTCAAGCGTCCAGTTCGCGGAGTTGAGCGGGCGCAGCAGTCGTCGGCGTTCAATCACGGCCCCGTCGTCGGCGATGAGACGCCGAGCTGGAACCGACAGTGCGACCTTGCCCGAGCGCGCATTGCGCATCGGGATCGCGTGCGGGCTGCCAATCTCGTGCATCCGCACTAGGCGCTGCAAGCGCAGAGGCCGAAGGTGCCTCGTCACTTCGAGCGAGACGAGGCGGGTCTCGGCTCCGGTCACGGGATCGGTGCGCAGGAGTTCATCGGCGAGGTCCGTGAAGCGATCGACCCTGACGGTCTCCAGTCCCTGGTCGAGCGTTCCAGCCTCGCGCGCGGCTTCGATCCGCGCTTCGACGAGGCCGAGGTATTCATCGAATATGGAGTTCTGGAGCGCAATCGGCAGCGCGAGGATGCGATTGAGCCAGCGCTGGATCGTGGGGAGATTGTCGGTCAGCCCGCCATCGGGGTTTTCGAGCCGGAGGCCGGTGCGCTTGACGAAGTTGCCAAAGGTGGTGGCTTCAAGCTTGCCGTCATAGAGCAGCTGGAACCAGCGGCTGAGCGCGTCGCGCGCATAGTCGCTTTCAAGATTGTCTGCCGGGTCGAACAGGTTCTGTCCGCCCGTCTGGCGCTGGCCGCGGGTAAGTGCGCCCAAAGCGTCGAGCCTTCGTGCAATAGTCGAGATGAACCGGCGTTCGCCCTTCACGTCGGTGGTTACCGGGCGGAACAGCGGGGCCGAGGCCTGATTTGTGCGGTTCGTGCGACCAAGACCCTGGATGGCGTTGTCGGCGCGCCATCCCGGTTCAAGCAGGAAGTGAACCCGGCGCTGCTGGTTCCTGGCGCCCAAGTCGGCATGATAGGAACGCCCCGTGCCGCCCGCATCCGAGAAGACCAAGATGCGCTTGGTCCCTTCCATGAAGCTTTGGGCTTCGGCGACATTGGCGCTGGGGCTACGCCGTTCGAGGCGCTGCTCACCATCTCGGCCCAGGACAAGCCTGCGGGTCCGGCCCGTGACTTCGGCCACGGCGTCGGTTCCGAAATGTTCGATAATCGCATCGAGCGCAGTGGCGATGGGCGGCAGTGCGCAGAGCTGTTCGATCAGCGCATCGCGCGCGGCCATGGCGCGCGGGCAGAAGACGGGATTGCCATCTCCGTCGCTCATCGCTTCGGAGCGAAGATTGCCGTCCTCGTCGGCGAAGACCTGCATCAATCGTACCGGGAAGCTCTTCGCAAGATAGTCGATGACGTATTCACGCGGTGAGAGATCGATATCGAGCGCTTCGCGATCTTCCACGGTAAGGTCGGCAAGGCGCCGGTCGAGCATAGCCTCGGCGGTCGAGACAAGCTGCACGACGACCGAATGGTCTTCGCCAAGCGCTGCTTCCATCGCGGGGATCAGGCTCGGCAGTTTCATCGAAAGCAGGAGCTGGGCAAAGAAGCGCTGCTTGGTGCCTTCGAAGATCGACAGCGCCGCAGCCTTGGCATTGCGGTTGAGCGTGTCGCCGCTGTCCTCGTCGACCACGCGGGTTGCTTCGAGCGCAGCTTCGAGATTGCGGTGAATGATTGCCCAGGCCTCGGCATAGGCATCGTAGATCCGTACCTGCGCTTCGGTCAGGCTGTGTTCGAGGATTTCGTACTCGACCCCGGCGAAGGACAGCGCACGCGCAAGGTAGAGGCCCTGGGCCTTGAGGTCGCGGGCGACGAGTTCCATCGCCGCGACGCCGCCAGCGCGGATCTCGGTCATGAACGCCTCGTGGGTCGGAAAGGCGGTCTCGGGTCCCCACAGGCCAAGCCGTGAGGTGTAACCGAGGTTGGCGATATCCGAAGCGCCGGTGGCAGACGCGTAGAGCACGCGGGCGCGCGGGAGATGGTTCTGCAGCCTGAGGCCCGCCATCCCTTGTTCGGAGCCCTTGACCTTGCCGCGGATCGAAGAGCCCCCGAGCGCATTAGCCATCGCATGCGCTTCGTCGAAGGCGATCACACCGTCAAAATCCTCGCCCGCCCAGGCAAGGATCTGGTCGAGCCGCGTATCCTCGGCGCGGCCCGAGCGCAGCGTCGGATAGGTGACGAAGAGAATGCCTTCGGACATTGTTACGGGCTGGCCGAGTTTCCAGCGCGAGAGCGGCTGGAGATCGAGCGGCAGCCCGCCAAGCGCTTCCCAGTCGCGGCGTGCATCTTCGAGCAGTGCCTCGTTCTTGGTGATCCAGACATGTCGGCGCTCGCCTGCGAGCCAGCGATCCATGATGACCGCGGCGATCTGCCGTCCTTTGCCCGCTCCGGTTCCGTCGCCGAGGAAGAAGCCTTGGCGGTAGGAGTGTCCGTCCTCGGAGAGTTCCAGCGAGGTGCCTTCCTGGCTTACCTTGAACTGGCCCGGAAGATCGCGCGCAAATGCCTGGGCAGCGTAGACCAGTGTCTCGCATTGCGCTTCGGACAGAAGGCCATCCGCCTGCCAGCCTGCGGGTAGGCGCGGGCTAACGTCCGGCTGCGGCGCCGCGACCGAACCCATTGCGACCGATTCCACGAGTGGGGTGGGATGGACCGGTGCATCTTCGAAGGCGATGCGACTGGGCCGGTAAGGCAGGTAGATGCCTGTCTGTTCAGGCACCGGCGCGGGGTCGGCCAAGACCGAATAGGCCAGGTCGATCGCGCTCGCCGTGACTGCTCGTGTCGCAGCGAATGGCGCCACCGGCCGGACCGACGCGCGATGTGTTGAGGTCTTGCCAACGAGGCAGACTGGCTTCCCGATTGGCAGGCGATGGATGTTGGTGGAGGTCTCTACGCGTGGCGGAAGCTCGGTGACAAGTTCATGGAGCGCCATCAGGTCGCAGGTATCTCCGCTGATCGCTGGCTCCGGCGCAGTAGGCACTTTATCGATGACGACGAGGCGAACGGCGATCCCCGTCCCTGTCCGGCGAAACATCTGCTGCAGGCGAACATCGAGGAGCAGCGACGCTTCGTCCAGTGCCCTTGCGAATTTGGAAGCATCGAAGCCTTCGGGCATGATCGCGACAATCCTCGCCCCACTGGCGGCGGCCCGGATCGCGCTGCGTAGGTGGCGCTGCGCCGTCTCGCCATCCTTGCCGCGTTCCTGGCTGCGGGCGAACGGCGGGTTCATCAACACGACCGACGGAACAGGGCCGCGAAGCAGGTCGGCGGTCAGTTCACCGTCATGCGCAGTGATTGTGGCCGTGGGAAAGATATGGCCGAGGCTGTCTCGTCTTGCCGGATCGATCTCGTTGAGGACCAGCGAAGCGTTCTCGGCGCTGCCCCAAAGAGCAAGGGCACCATTGCCTGCGGACGGTTCGAGTAGGTTGTCTTGCGAAGAGACAGCTGCAGCCTTCGCCATAAGCCAGGCCAGCGTCGGCGGGGTCGAGAACTGCTGGAGATCAACCTGTGCTTCGCTGCGCACGTGCCGGGGCGGCAAGGCTGCTTCGAGCCAGTCAAACCGCGCTTCGGCTTCGTGTACGTTCGTCGCCAGATCGATGCGCGAAGACTCTCGCAACCAGAGCAGTGCGCCGATCTCGACCGCGTTGTTGTAGTCGTCGATTGTCCAGGCGCTTCCCCAGTCCAGTGCGCCGGTTTCCGCGGCGAACAGGTCGTAAATGTCGGCACGGGTAAGGTGACGACCCGAGGCGAGAAGCGCGGCAATCCTGGCCCCAATGGCGTAGGCCAGGGGCACTGTCGGCAACTGCTCGCCGGCGGGAAACAGGTCTGATTGAAACATGGCAATTCGTCCTCCTGATAAGGGCATCGGGACACGCCCTCTGCCGGATCAGGAATTCGAGAAGCCTTCTCTCCTCTACCGCGCTGCTTTGCGGCGCAGCCATGCTGTCAGTTCATCGTTCCAGTCGGTGTCGCTTGAGGAAGGCTTGCGAACCTGGATCGTCCGTCCATCGCGGGCATAAGCGGCCAGGCCACGCGACGCCGCCAGCTCGCCGCCCGCATCATGATCGACGAAGAGGTGAAGCTCGGTCACGCTCTCGGGCACGCTGACGAGGCCGAAGCGCTCATTGCCCAGGGTCGCCCAGACAGGGATGCCAGTAAGAGCATAGGCCGACATCGCGCTCTCGATACCCTCGGCAAGGCCAAGCTGGCCGGAAGCCGGAGCAAAAAGGCGGACAGCAGCCTCACCGAGCGCGCCAAGCGCGCGTTTCGGCTTTTCGAAAGCGGCCTTGCCTGAAGCCTCGGTAGACAGGAACGTGCGGTGGATGGCGATCGGGCCCTCGTCGAGGCTGACTGCCGCGATCATGGCGGGCAGAAAGCGGGTCCGTCCTTTCGGGCCAAGCGGCGTTCGTGGATGGAAGCGGAGCGCCGGAGATGCGGCGAGGATGCCGCGGCTTTCAAGATATGCCTTTGCCGGACTGGCACGCAACGGCTGTGCATCGCGCCAGATGCGCAAGGCAGCGTCCGAAGGCTTCGCAGCAAGCCCAGTGTCCATCTTGGACTCAATTGCACCTCCCGAGAACAAGGCGGACGCCGGTACGCCTTCACGCGCTAGCGCCGCGAGCACGGACTCCTGATCGCAGCCGGCAAAGCAATGGAGGAGAATGGCACTGCGCCCGAGCGATACGCCGAGCGAGGGCGTGCGGTCATCATGTGCGGGGCAACGAGCCATGCCCCTGGTGCCGGACCATTTGCCGCCGCGGCTTTCACAAATGCGCCTGGCCGTAGCGGCGAGGGGATGGTTGGTCGTGGCAACGGACATAAGGGTTCCTTCGCAGGCTCGGGTCCCCCATGACCGGCATCCTCCCCTCTCACTGTCGGGACGGACGAAACGGTTTCCTACATGTTCTATTTATGTTCTATTTATGTTCTATTCCGATTCGCTGCAAGCGACAGGAGTGTGAACGATGAGACTGGCTTTGATGATCGGCATAGTGGCGAGCGCCAGTATCGTAGCGCCTAGCGCACAAGCACAGGAGTTCGCCCTTCTGGAGCATCGCTATGAGCAGCCTGAAATCCCTGGTGTGGATCTCTGGACCAGCGAGGAAGCGCGATCGAGGGTGCTGCTACCTGCATCCTACCGCGAAGCCCTTTACGAGCCTCTGATCAGAGAAGCTGAGGTTCGGTATCGTCTTCCGCCTGGACTGATGCAGGCACTGGTTTGGGCCGAGTCCCGCTTCAATCCGATGGCGATCAGCCCGGCTGGTGCTGCCGGACTTGCGCAGTTGATGCCGGCAACCGCCCGCGAGCTTGGCGTTCGCAACCGGCATGATCCTCGCCAGAACATCGATGGAGGCGCGCGCTACCTGCGACAGATGCTGGACCGTTTTGGCGAGGTCCATCTGGCACTCGCCGCTTACAATGCTGGTCCGGGCGCAGTTGCTCGTGCCGGTGGCATCCCGAGAAATCGGGAAACGCCCGCATATGTCAGGAGCGTTTTGCAGCGATGGATGGCATACAGGCCTTCATGAATACGAATCGGAAACGTATCAGCGGACGGCTCGAGCAACTGCCACGCGGCTTCGCCATCGTAACCGAGGCGGGCGATCACTGGGTGCTCGAAGACGTCGAGCCGGCGAATGATCATTTCGGCAATGAAGTAACAGTGGAAGGCGAAGTGGTCGGGCTCGATCGCTTGCGCGTCGATTGGCTAGGCGAAATCGCCAACTGAATGGCGCCGCATCTCTCCTCAATTTGTCGTCAAACTCGGTCCTAGCCAAGCGAAAGTGTGGGCCTGACTGTGGGTCTGATAATCTCGAGGACTCAGAATTTTCCTATATCTCCGCTAGTTATTGGAAATGTCGGTCGGACTCCGTCTCCGCCACCATTTTGTGTAATCTTTTGACTTTAAGATTGAATTTTTCTCTCGCTCCTTGGGCCCCACATTGAGCCCCACACGGCACTGTCAAAGCAAATGCACCCGATTGACGATTGAGGCGGCGAGAGTAGGGATGTTTGATGCCCAGACCCAAGAAGCCTGCTAGCCCGTTCCGATATTTTCACTCATCGCCCGAAGTCATCCGCATGGTGGTGATGCTGTATGTGCGATATCCGCTTAGCCTTCGGAACGTCGAAGACCTCCTTTTCGAGCGTGGTTACGATCTGTGTCACGAAACCGTGCGGTTGTGGTGGAATCGCTTCGGTCCGATGTTCGCGGCCGATATTCGCAGGCAACGGGTAAGCCGGATGCGAGGGTTCAGCCATTGGCGATGGCACCTCGATGAAATGTACGTGAAGCTCAATGGTGAGATGGTCTATCTGTGGCGCGCAGTAGATCACGAAGGTGAAGTCCTCGAGAGCTACGTTACCAGGAAACGGGACAAATCTGCGGCATTGGCATTCATCAAGAAGGCGCTGAAGCGGCATGGGAAGACTGAGGCAATCGTCACCGACGGCCTGAGATCCTACCCGGCTGCAATGAAGGAACTCGGCAACGAGGACCGTCGCGAGATGGGGAGGTGGCTCAACAATCGGGCGGAGAACAGTCACCTACCCTTCCGACGAAGAGAGCGTGCGATGTTGAGGTTCCGCCAAATGAAGTCGCTGCAGAAATTTGCCTCAGTCCACGCCTCAATCTCCAACCACTTCAACTCCGCACGGCATCTCATCGACAGACAAACCTACAAGGCCCGCCGCTCTGCCGCCCTGGCTGAGTGGCAAACCCTCATGGCTTGATCGATAGCGCCGGTAGGGCGAGCTCTGCCATTTGGAGAGCAGTTAGCAACCGACTGACAGCACCGTTTCTCGCGCTTCGAGCAATTCGGCGACTGCTGAAAGCGGGACGCGACTGGAATGAAGAAGATCACTCGAGAATAGTGAAAATACTTGAGAAAGCCCGCGAAGAGATTGCCAACCTTTAGGCCCTTCGCGACGCTAGTCTGCAATAAATTTCGGAGATTTAGATATGGCCGCTAGAAACAGGCCCTCACCGCGCGAGTTCGACGTTCTGAAAAGCCAAGCGTTGTCGCAGAACATGCACCGAGTTACTATTGGCGGGACGGCAATGGAAAACTTCCCCCCAGATCAGATTGGCGGATATGTAAAGCTGTTCCTTCCGTCCCTGGAGAACGAAACGAAACCAGCGGTAAGAACGTACACAATTAGGCATCAGCGCGCGAACGCGCTGGACATTGACTTTGCACTGCACGGACAAGCAGGGCAATCGAATGGTCCTGCCACCCGCTGGGCGTTGTCGGCGAAGCCTGGTGACAAGATAATGATTGGTGGTCCGGGACCGGCAAAACCCCTTCCGCCAGGTTTTGATTCCTACCTGATATTCGGGGACATGACGGCATTGCCAGCCATTGGCGCAAACCTTGAGCGCCTTGACCGATCTGCCAGTGGCACCGCGTTCATTGAGGTATGCAGTGAGGATGACAAACAAGATATCCAATGCCCTGACGGCGTGGATATCAACTGGGTCATTAATCCAATGCCTGGAATGAAAAGCGTGCTGACCGACAAGCTAGAGGCGGTTGACTGGTCAAAACTGGGTCGCGTTTACGTGTGGGCCGCATGCGAATTCACAACCATGCGAGGGTTGCGTGCAATTCTTGGAGAAAAAGTCGGATTGGGGCGGGACCGGGTCTACATCTCAAGTTACTGGAAGCATGGTCTGAACGAGGACAATCACAAGGTCGCCAAGCGAACCGACGCCATGAGTTTGACAGCCTGATTTCAGGCTGTCGACGAAAGCACCTAAGAGACTCCGCAAGTCTCCACCTCGCGGCAAATTAGGAAGTAGCTAGCCTGAGGATTTACCCTTGGCATTGCGATCATTTCGCGCTGATAATCCCTGAACGACGGAATCGTTTCTTCACCGTTCAGCCAGCACGAAGCAACCATCCCGAACAGCGTGGTGTTGGCGCCTCCGAAATGCTGGCGGATTGCAGCTGCAGGCCCGTCAAACATTGGCCGGGCAACCGCATAGTCCCCAATGCAAGGAACAAGCTGCGGCAATCGCAACAAAGTTTCGTCGTGCATGGCTTGCCATCTATCTTGCATCGCTTCTGCTCTGTGCCGATCCTTAGCCGCCAGGAAAAGCATAAACTTGCAATCGCTGGAATGCCCGGACTTGGCCGGTGAAATGACTTCTTCGGCGATAATGGTTTGATTGGTAGGCAAGTCAGCAAAATTGATGCCGTCAGGAGCAATAACCTCTCTGGTATAGGATGCAGAGCAGTTCTCTCAGGAGTTGCAGCTGCAATATGAAGGCGCTGTCGTATAAGTGGTTCTGCACATATCTGTTGAGTGTAGGGCAAGTTCCGCCAGGCGGAGACGAGTTGCCGTTAGACTGACAGCACCTTGTGATGGACTGACAGTGTGCTGGCCAAACTGGCATGCGCATCAAGATCGTAATTTCCGGGCATTCCAAGTGCCTGCTCAAAGGAGGAGATATTCTCGAGATCCGAATTGTTGCCAGCCAGGGCTAGGCTGGCATGGGCGACAGTGGCACGGATATCGCCGGTGTCGAATACAAAAGCAGCCGTACCGGCAAGCTTCTTGCCTGACACTGCGATTGAGTATCTGCCCGGGCAATGGACACCGTGCGTATCAGCCATGTCTGCTTGCACGCCGATTTCTGATAGAGCGCCAATGATCAAACCGCCAAGTTGGGCAAACGCACTGGGAATGCTTATGGGCTGGCAGCGCGCGCTTTTGGTGATCAGCGATATGTTCAGAACATGCGGGCCGTGGATGACTGCGGTGCCGCCCGAACGGCGAAGTGCAACCGGCATTGGCAGCTGGCCGACTGCCTTATTAAACCCAGCCTTTAGGCGGAAGTTTCGCGGCACCACCAATGCACGATGATTGCGCCAGATTCGCAAGATTCTTCCTGGCCCATCTTGCGCGGCCAATTGCTTGGCCAAAAGCCAGTCAGTATCAATGGCTGCCTGGGCTTCATGATCGGGTAATTTCCATTGTCCGATAGCGCCCTTCTGCTTCAATGCGTTGAACAGATCTATCGATACCTCAGCCGACTGCGGATCAAGGCTGGCCATCGAAATTTTCCAGCCCTTCGCAAAGCGCAGTCAGGAAACGCCCGCTTGGATCGCCGTCCAAAACCCGATGATCCGCTGTCAGGGAAAGCCCAACCACCTTCCTCCAATCGATGCCGCCATTCTTGCCGGGTTTTGCGACCTCTTCGATTCGACCTATTCCCAGCAAGGCCACCTGCGGCCGGTTCAGGATGGGAGTGAAGTGCCTGACACGCGTCAGTCCGAGGTTGCTGATTGTGAAGGTGCCGCCTTTCATATCCTTCACTTCCAGGCGCCCCTCCAGGGCTCGAGTGACTAGATCGCGCCGCTTCCCGGCGATATCGCTGAGACTTAACTGTTCTGCGGCGCGTACCACAGGCGTCATGAGGCCCGCCGGGCTGGAGATTGCAACCGACACATCGATTGCATCGCTGCGCGCAATCATATCCTCTTCAAGAGTCGCGTTGAAGTCGGGGAAGTCGGAAAGCGAACGCGCAATTGCGTATATGATGCAATCTTCAATTCCCACCGCTTGCCCTGCGTTCTTCCATTCTTCTCGGCTGGCGAGCAGGCCCGTAATATCGGCGTCAGCGAAATAGGTTAGCTGAGCGGCGTTTGCCAGGCTTTCAACCATTCGCTGCGCTATGACCGACCGTATACCGGATATCTTCACGGCCTGATTGGATACGCTATCCGGCATCAGACTGCGATCTCTCCAATTTCCTGGCCTTGCGTGACTTCGCTTTCCGCTTCAGCTGATATTTCCAAAATGCCGGTTGCCGGGGCCGGAACATCGAAACTGATTTTCTCATTCATGATTTCGGCAACGACATCACCTTCGTTGACATGGTCTCCATCTTCGAAAAGCCATGTCGAAATAACGCCCAGGCTGTCATCGTCCCACAGATCTGTTGGTACAAGAACAGAAGTCATATTCAGCCCTCCATGAGCCTCTCGATTGCGGCGGAAACCTTCTCCGCATTGGGCAGTACAAAATGTTCCATCGATGGGGAGAAGGGCACAGGAATGTCAGGATGGGAAATGCGGACAGGTGGTGATGTCAGCTCTACGCCGCTTTCACAGACAGAGGCGATTACTTCCCCCGCCACCCCGCAGGTCATGTAATCATCATCAACTGCAATCAACCGACCAGTCTTCTTTACCGATGCGATGATATTGGCCCGGTCAAGTGGGGCAATCGTCCGTAAATCAATGACTTCGGCAGAAACCCCAATTGCGTCTGCCTGTTTAGCAGCCTCAAGGCAGTGATGGACGGTCGCACCCAGGCCCACCAGCGTAATGTCTTTTCCTTCACGGACAATTTGTGCCTTGCCGATCGGAACTTCATAATCACCATCGGGGACAGGCACGATCGAACCTGGCACAGTTCCCAGCCAGCCCATGCCTTGCAGAGCCTTGTGATACATGAAGATAACCGGGTTTGGATCGCGGATGGCTGATAGCATCAGCCCCTTGGCGTCATAAGCATTTGATGGGATAACCACGTTCATGCCTGGCAGATGCGCGAAAGTTGCATATAGGCACTGCGAATGCTGACCGGCATCGCCATAGCCCCCACCCACTGAGGTCATGAGTACCATCGGGCATGATACATTGCCGCCGGAAAAATAGCTCTGCTTGGCAGCAAGGTTATAAATTGCATCCATGCAAACGCCGAAAAAATCGACAAACATCAGTTCTACCACTGGGCGCATCCCCGCCGCTGCCATGCCTACGGCTGCACCGATAAAACCCGTTTCCGAAATCGGCGTGTCGCGAACGCGTTCGGGGCCATAGGCTTCCAGCAGCCCGCCCGTGTTTCCGAACACGCCGCCCAGCTTGCCGATATCCTCTCCCATAACCAGGACATCGCCGTCGCGTGCCATTTCCTGGTTGATGGCTTCGGCCATGGCCTTTGCCACGGTAAGTTTGCGAGTTGCAGTCTTTGTGGTCATTGGCCAGGCCTTTCAATGAAGACTTTTTCAAGGGCGGCTTCGCCAGGTGGAAGTTCAGAGGCGCGGGCAAAGTCGAATGCCGCATCAACTGCGGTATTTGCCTCTTTCTCCGCACGGTCGAGATCACTTGGGGAGACCCCTTCCTGTTCAAGAACGGATCGATATCGGGGGATCGGATCATCTTCGCGCAGGGAAGCGACCTCGCCCTCTGGCCGATAGCCTTCTGCATCGCCCATAAAGTGGCCTTCAAGACGGGTTGTCTCCAGCTCCAGCAGTGTGGGACCTCCGCCTGCGCGCGCGCGCGCAATCGCTTCTCCTGCTGCATCGTAAATCGCGTCCGGATTATTGCCGGCGACATGCACACCCGGCATACCATATCCTGCTGCACGCACGGCATTGCTGGGAACAGCGGTGCAGTCGCGTTTGGAAACCGAGATGCCGTAGGCATTGTCTTCGATCACGAATATGACGGGAGCATTCCATATCGCGGCAAGGTTGAGGCTTTCATGAAAGGCACCTTGATTGGCAGCCCCTTCGCCCAAAAACGCGACCGCAACGCTATCCTGCCCGCGCATTTTGGCGGAAACTGCTGCACCAACGGCGGGGCCAAGGCCCTGGCCGATAATGCCGGAACAAGCGAAATTCACATCCGGATCAAAGAGATGCATATGCCCGCCCCGGCCGCCGGACAGACCTGTTTCGCGCCCGAAAATCTCTGCTGCCATGCGGTTGAGGTCCACACCTTTGGCAATCGCCACATGATGCGGGCGATGTGTGGCAGTGACTGTGTCATCTGGCCGCAAATGCGCGCAAACGCCCACGGCACACGGCTCTTGCCCGTCAGACAGATGCATCTCACCCGGAATGGGGCCCTTCGCCATGTTGAATAGTGGCTGCTTGCCTTCGAAGTAAGCAGGCTTGATTGCATCCTCAAAGGCGCGACTCTTCACCATATGGTGATACATCCACAGGCGCTGCGGATTGTTGGTTCGGGTGCTGCTCATCTGACGCAATACCCCCCGTCAATTACTAGCTCGACGCCAGTTACGAAGCGGGCTTCGTCAGAGGCGAGATAGACCGCGCCCATAGCGATATCGCGTGGATCACCATGCATATTGGCAGGTGTCATCGCATCAATATCACCCCACGGATTATCTTGGTTAATCAGGCCAGTTTCTGCCCATTCATCAACCACTTCTTGCATCATATCGGTCTTGATAATGCCAGGATGGATGGAATTGGCGCGGATTGGCTGGCCATGCGCGGCCCATTCAATGGCAAGGCTCTTGCTGAAATGGCGGATCGCTGCCTTCGACGTTGAGTAGGCGTGTTGATCTGGAAAAATAACAAGTCCAGCAACGGAGGAGATATTCACGACACTGGCGGAACTGTCTTTGGTCGAGCCTTCTGCCAGCATGTCTTCAAAAACCTGGCAGCCCATAAATGGCCCGTCGATATTGACGGCCTGGACCTTGCGCCATCCTTCAAGCGTGATGTCTTTCAAGGAAGCGCGCAGTTCGATGCCGGCATTGTTGACCAGCACATCCAAAGTACCGTCACGGTCTTTGATAGCATCGCGCAGAGCCAGCCAATCATCCATGCTGGTAACATCTTGCAACAAACACCGGCCATCACCGTTTTCAATCGGCACGATGTCAGAACGCCAAACCTTTGCACCTTCTTCTGCCATGGCATCAGCTATGCCTTTGCCAATCCCGCGCGAGGATCCTGTTACCAGCGCGACCTTTCCTGCAAGCCTTCCGGCCATTGACCATCTCCCGAGTTGTGCCTCAGGGTGATAGGCGGGTCAAAACCGTTCCGCTTGTCCGGCAGGGGCCGGAAAATTGTCGGCTTGTGAACTACGATTAATGAGAGCGCAGCAATTTCGCCTGATAGCGATGTTCGCGCGGGTTGATGTCAAACTCTGCCCGAAAACAGCGGCTGAAATGCGAGCTGTCGCCAAAGCCGTTTTTCAGTGCGATTTGCGTGATCGAATATCCATCAAATCGCGCATCCTCTAAATCATATCGGCAGCGCGCCAGACGACGCCGCTTGATCCAGTCCGAAACTGTCAAATCAAACTCGCTGAACAGGCGGTGCAGATAGCGCGGGCTGAATTGGAAAGCATCTGCGACCGTCTGCGGCCCTAAACGTGGGTCTGCAAGATTGGTATTGATATATTCTTGCACGCGCGCCAGCAAAGCGCGGCGGAAAGTGGTGCCCTGAGAGTTTTGTTCTTCAGGACGGAAAGCGGCTGCGGCCAGTTCAACCGTTGCACGCATAATGGCTGTTCTGTCCCGCGCATCGACATCATCGATGGAGGCATGCAATTGCTTGAGGTGGGCGAGCAGTATCGCGCCCATACCGCTTTGTCCGCTGACCTCCAGCCCGCACAAATCCTCAATGCCAGGCAAGCAACTCGTGCCCAGATCATGCGGGATCAGAAGCGAATATTGCTGCAAGCGTTTGGTCGCATTGAAAAAGGCGGGTCTTGTGCTGTCCCAAAGCGAAATGGAGCCTGTATGCAGCTCGCTTTCATTGGGACCTTGCCCGAGCAGACTCGAGCCTTGCCCGAAATAGAGCAGGCAGAAATAATGCTGATCGGATTGGCGGATATCATGCAAAGTACGCCGTCCCTGCAGGGGATCGGCCTCAACATGCGTGAAGATAAATTCGTCAAAGGACCGACGATCCACTTCCGCGCTAAAGCCGTCTGTCGTGTTTTTCTTCAAGTCCCAATGAAAATGGGTACGGTCCAGAACTTGCTGGAAGTCGTGAAACTGGCGACCGGGCGCCGATTGGCGTGTGCTCCACTGTTCGGAGTCTAATTTCGGGCATGATCCTCTCCCCGATTTGCTTTGTAAGGCCTCTTCGCCAGCCACCTAGTAAATTGCGCCCTCATTCCCTGTTGGTCAAGAATTGCGGCGCTCACAGTCAATATCGTAGAAGAAATAGCAGAATTCTGCGTTTTTTGCCGGAAGTGGTTGGGCGCGCAATGACAATTCTTGCAGCACTCTGGTGCAAGAAATTGCAGCACTGGTCGGCAACAAACGGCATAGTTCGAAGTGCGCATCATATAAATAAAAGCGCACGCCAGGTTTGAGGGGATTACAATGCAGATTGTTAAATCGACCAGTTCCATATTGGCATTGGCGGCGTGTTTGGCGTCGCCGGTTGCTGCAATCGCGCAAGATGATGGTCAGGATGACGCTGGTGTAGAGGAAGTTCAGAACGAGGGTGGGATAAGCACGATTTTCGTGACTGCACAGCGCCGTGAACAGTCTTTGCAGGAAGTGCCTGTTTCTGTGACGGCACTTGGCTCAGAACAAATTCGCGAAGTTGGCTTCACCAATTCCCTGGCGATTGGCGATCACGTTCCCAACCTGGAAATCAAGACATTCGGCGGAGTTCCGAACATCTTTATCCGCGGCGTTGGCAATAATGATTTTAACTCATCATCGGTCAGCCCTATCGCTGTTTATCGCGATGATGTGGTGGTGGCCTCTACGGGTAGCCAGATCTTTGCTCTCTTTGATATGGAGCGGATCGAGGTGCTGCGAGGCCCGCAAGGTACGCTGTTTGGCAAGAACACGACCGGCGGCGCGATCCAATTCGTATCCACTCTGCCAGGCGATTATCTCGAAGGTTATGCCCGTATTGGTTATGGTCGATTCAACCTGCATGAGGCTGAAGCTGCTGCCAGTATCCCGTTGAGCGAAGATGTCTCCGTACGTGTCGCCGGGCTGGTTCGCCGCCGCGATGGTGAGCGAACAAATATTTTCACCGGTGATGATGCGATTGACGTTGACGAGGCCGCAGCACGGATAATCCTTCGCTGGCGTCCTGGAGATTCCGGCACAGATATTCGTCTGTCTGCCGGAACGGGTCGTGACCGCAGCGATTATCTGCAGATGAAGCCTGTGGGTACAATCGATGGCACAAATATCTTTGGTTATGCCGATCCATCCCCGGATGACATCAGCATTCTCAACTTCAACGGAGATAGCCGTAACCATTCTGACAACAGCTGGATAAGCTTAAACGCCACCATTCCAATTGGCGATAATCTGACGCTGAAGTCCATTTCTGGTTATGACGATACGTCGATCGATAATCGTGTGGATGTTGATGGCAGTCCACTGCGGATCGATGAAATCACCTTCCTTACGGAAACAGAGCAGTTCTCTCAGGAGTTGCAGCTGCAATATGAAGGCGAGAATTTCAACATACTGTTCGGTGGATTCTATTTTGATGAGAACCTCTGGGCACGCAGTAATGCTGACCTAATTGGCGAACTTTCATTTGCCGATGGCGCTGTGCCTCTGATCACGGAATCCCGCCGTGACAATACGTCTTACGCGCTCTTCGGTCAGGCGAGTTACGATCTGACCGAAGCGCTGACACTGACAGGCGGTCTGCGTTATACGTGGGACGAGGTTCGCTCTGAACATCGTGGCTATCTGGTGCCAAACTTCTTCGATGATGATCTGCCAAATGGCGATGAGATTGATCTGGTGCCGTTCGATGTGCTTGATGACACCTTCAAAGCGTGGTCTTGGCGCATCTCGCTTGATTATGACGTGAACGATGACGTCCTGCTCTATGGTTCCGTTAATCGCGGCTTTAAATCAGGTGCGCACAATATCGGCATCATCACCAGTGTTGCAGAACGCACCACGGTGCAGCCTGAAACGCTGACGGCCTATGAACTTGGTCTGAAATCGACACTGTTTGACGGCAATGTTCGGGCAAACCTGAGCGCTTTCTATTATGATTATGTCGATCTGCAGGTTCTCAGTGTCAACCAGCAGGGCTCTGGCATTCCGACACTGGGCCTAGACAATGCAGCTGACGCGACGATCAAGGGTATCGAAGGTGAGATTCTGGCGGCGCCTGCTGATGGCATTGACCTTGGCTTCAACTTCGGTTTGCTTGATGCAACCTATGAGAACTACACTTCGGGAGCGATTGACCCGGTAAGCGGTCTACCGCGTGATTTTTCCGGCAATCGTTTGCCCGGTGCGCCAAAGTTCACCATGTCGACATTCGCCCGGTTTGAGTTCCCAATTTCGGAAGAATTCGTAGGCGCACTGCGGGTGGAATATAACTACACCGGAAATAAGTTTTACAATAATAGCGAGGATGAGCTGGTCTCCAGCATGGGCGGATACGGTATAGCCAATATCCGTGCCACTATTGCTCAGGACGATGGCAGCTGGGAGTTGGCTGCATGGGTCCGCAACCTGTTCGACAAGGACCATATTGTCGACGCCACTGACCTTCGCGATTTCGGTTTTATCCCACACTACTACGGCGAACGCCGTACGTGGGGCGTCGAAGCACTCCTGACATTCTGATCTGGAAAAGGAGAGGTATCTATGATTTCCGACGACGTCCTTCTGCACACTGATGATGTGCAATGGGCCCCCCTCGTTGAAGGTATCTCGGTCAAGCTGCTCTATTCGAGCAGCGAGACCGGGCGGTGGACCGTCCTGCTTAATTGCGAGAAGGACAGCTCCTTCGCTCGGCACAAGCATTATGGGCCCGGTGAATATTACGTGGTCTATGGCAAGATGGAATATCGCGCGGGATGCGCAGTAACCGGCGACTATGGCTATGAACCGCTGGGTGCCATCCATGATAAAACAACCTTTGCAGAAGATACTTTGCTACATTTCACTAATTATGGACCAGTATTGTTCATCGATGAGAAGGGCAATGTCTTGTCTGTTCTCGACAATGAGCTGCTTGAAGAACTGACTTCTGCTAATTGAGTGTCCATGTCCTACGAAGAGACATATGAGCGAAGCCGTCAGGACCCTAGCGGTTTCTGGCTGGAGGCTGCGCAGAATTTGCATTGGGACAAATCGCCGCAGATAGGTCTGGCTGATGATAAGCGTAGCTGGTTTCCTGATGGCAGGCTCAATCTTTGCCACAATGCGGTGGACAGGCATGTCGCTGCCGGGCGAGGCGATGAACCGGCTTTGCTTTTCGAGAGCCCGGTCACAGAGACCAGCAGGGAATATAGTTTTGCTGACCTGCAGGATGAGGTGTCACGCACGGCCGGAATGATCCAGGCGCAAGGTGTAAAGACGGGCGATCGGGCGATTATCTATATGCCTATGATTCCGGAGGCTGTGTTCGCCATGCTCGCCTGCGCGCGGTTGGGCGTGGTGCATTCCGTTGTCTTTGGCGGGTTTTCTGCGGCTGAGCTTGCCAAACGGATCAATGATTGTGCGCCTGTCATTATTTTGACCGCTTCTTGCGGGATCGAGGGTAATCGCGTCATTCCCTATATGCCGATCATTGATGAGGCTCTTACTATGGCGGGTTCGCCTTGCGATCGCGTTCTTGTGTGGCAACGCCCTTTGCATGAGGCAGAGCTGGATGCCGCGCGGCACAAAGATTGGCAGCAAGAGCTAGCTGGGTCAGCACCTGCGCCTTGTGTCTCAGTCACTTCCAATCATCCGCTCTACATCCTCTATACATCCGGCACGACCGGCAAGCCCAAGGGCGTGGTACGCGATACGGCGGGCTATGGCGTTGCGCTCACTTGGAGCATGAGAAACATTTATGGTGTGGAGCCTGGCGAAACCTATTGGGCGGCCTCTGACATAGGCTGGGTCGTAGGTCACAGCTATTCTGTTTATGGTCCGCTGCTGCACGGCTGTGCGACATTGATCTTCGAAGGCAAACCTATCGGAACGCCAGATGCGGGAACCTTTTGGCGCCTCATTAACAAACACAATGTGTCGATATTGTTCACTGCGCCAACCGCGATCCGCGCGATCCGCAGCGCTGATCCTGACGGCGAATTTGTGGCTGCCAACCCGCCAGCCAGCTTACGCGCATTATTCCTTGCCGGCGAACGGGCAGATCCAGACACGGTAGAATGGATCGGCGAACAATTGCAGCGACCGGTGATTGATCATTGGTGGCAGACTGAACTTGGCTGGCCAGCCTTGGCCAGCTGCTTGGGACTGGGCGGCGAACCTGCAGCAATTGGTGCGGCAGGTCATGCGGTTCCTGGCTTTGCCTTTGATGTTCTGGATGAACAAGGGCAAAGTGTGGAAGCAGAGGTCACTGGCAATCTTGTTATCGCCAGACCTCTGCCGCCCGGGGCCATGAGCAGCCTTTGGCAGAATGAAACCGGCTATCACGGATATTTCTCCGCCTTTGACGGATATTACGCCACAGGGGATGCTGGTGTGAAAGGATCAGATGGCGCTTACCGGATCATGGGCCGCACGGATGATATCATCAATACGGCTGGGCACCGCCTGTCGACTGGCGGCATCGAAGAAGTGGTCGCCTCCTGCACTAGTGTTGTTGAGTGCGCTGTCATTGGCGGTACTGACGCGCTGAAGGGTGAGGTGCCAGTTGTGTTTTTCGTCAGGGCGAAAGGCGATGGTGCCGAGCTAGATGCCACTTGCCAAATCACTGGCGCTATCAGAGAACGCATTAGCCCTATCGCTTCACCACGCAATGTGATTGAGGTGCACGCTTTACCCAAAACGCGATCAGGGAAGATACTGCGCAACCTTCTGCGCGCTATTATCAACGGCGATGAAATCGTGATCCCACAAACCATCGAAAACCCTGACATTGTGCAGGATGTTATGGCTGTTGCTGCAGAACACGTCGCTGCCAAAGGCTAGTTGGCGATCTTCATCAATCGGCGACGAGTTTCCGTTAGACTGACAGCACCCAAAACTTGCAGGATGCGCGTAGACAAGGTCGGACAGAGCTGGACAAACAATACCAATAATACACTGAAAATCAGTGTTTTCCTAGAAGACTTCGGATGGTTCTGGGTGCTGCGCTGGAGCGGGTGAAGGGAATCGAACCCTCGTCGTCAGCTTGGGAAGCTGCTGCTCTACCATTGAGCTACACCCGCATTGCCGGTGGGCGCCTTTGCCGCAAAGCCATGCCCCGGTCAATCGCCCGTAAGGCTCATCGCGCAGCGATTTCTGCCAATATCCGCGCCAGCCATTCGCGCGGAGCCTGTCGCTGCCCCACATCCGCCACGAATTCCTGCCCCCGCGCGACACTGCGCAATTTGCCCCCGCGCAGCCAACGATCCGCGCGATCATGATAACTCAACCCGCCCCGCTTCAGCCAATTTGGTCGGTTCCATAGCGTCACTGGCCCACCTGGTACCGTTAACCGCAAAGCGTCATTGGCCCGCGCCGCGATCCGCCCCGGCCCGCGATAGATCACATCATTCCTTTGATGCATCGCCAGCGCATGAGGATGACCCACCGCCACCATATCTGCAGGCGCACCATCCGCCAAAGGCACCACATCCTGCACCTGCAAATATCCGAAAATGCGGTGGTGCGGCTCGCCCATCCCCTCATCCCGAAACAGGCCAAAGAACAGGAATACATCGCCTGCTCCCACGCCCTGCCGTTCCAGATGGGTTTGAGCCGCGCCGCATTGGCCGAACAGGCAGGTGCCATTGTCCAGAAACATCGGATCATGATGACACAGATTATCTGCGCCCAGCCTGCCCCGGCTCGCCCGCGCTGCGTGATCGCCCAGCCCCAGTGCGCCATAGCTGGTCTGCGAAGCCGCGCCCGCGGGGATCGGCAGGCTGATCGCCCGCCCATCCACAATCGGCGATGCACCCCCGCCCGCCACGCTATCAAACCCTTTTCTGGAAAAAATAATCCGCATCATCCCGTGCTGGCGATCCTGTGCGGTGATGACAAGGCTTTGCCTAAAAGCAAATCGGGCCTAATGGGCAAACCCATGAAGAAGAAAGTTACTGCATTAATCATGGCCGGCAAGCGTTCCGGTGTGCATGATCCGCTCGCCCAGCGCGCCGGGGTTTCGCAAAAATGCGTCGTCCCCGTTTATGGCGTACCGATGATCGAACGCGTGGTGCGCGAAGTGTCTGGCTGCCCGGAAGTGGGCGCGATCCATGTGGTTGCGCATGACACTGACGAGATCAAGGAGCTGCCAACTGTCGCCGCATTGATCGCGGAAGGTCGCCTGCATTTCCGGGAGGGCAAATTCAACCTGGTCGACAGCGTATTTTCAGGTGCAGAAGGCGCGGCCTTCCCCCTGATGATCACGACGGCGGACAATTGCCTTGTCACTTCGGAAGGTTATTCCGAATTCATCGGCAAGGCATTGGCAGAGGAAGCAGGTGCCGCCGCCGCATTGGCGCGCAAGCAGGACGTGCAGGCTGCGGACCCTGAAGGGCAAGCCAAGTTCTATGAATTTCGCGATGGCGGCTATTCCAATTGCAACACCTATTGGATCGGATCTGAAAAGGCGCTGGGCGCGGCAGAGATCATGCGCCAGGGTGGGCAATTCGTGAAATTCCCCAAACGCATTGCCAAGGCATTTGGCGTTCTGAACCTGATTCGTTTCTATTTCGGCTGGGGCACGAAGGAAAAGATCTTCGCGCAGGTGTCGCGCAGGTTTGGTTTCAAAATGGTGCCCATTGTGATGTCGCGCGGTGAATATGCGATCGATGTCGATAATGAGCGGACCTTTACTGTAACAGAGCGTCTGCTGGCAAAGAAAGAAGCTGCCGGGGGCTGAGTTTCCCTCAGTCGCACGCCATGCATCGTCTGCTAAAAAACATCCTGTGGCTTCTGGGCGGACGCGGCTTTAACGCCGTGATGAGCCTGCTCTATCTGGCCATTGCCACGCGCACTCTGGGACTGGATGGCTTTGGTCATTTCGCGCTGGTCGTGGCGCTGGGGCAAGCGGTGACAGGCATTGCCAATTTCCAGACCTGGCAGTTTGTGGTGCGCTGGGGCGCGGGCGAGGATGGCCCGGGGGAGGCAACCGGCTTTGCCATCGCGTTGGATATGCTTTCTGTCTTGCTGGGGAGCATTTTGGCTGCTGTGGTGATTGGCACAGCGCAATTGTGGCTGCCGCTGCCTGACGATTTGCTGCTCGTCGCCTTTGGGTATTGCATCATCTCTCTTATTTCGATCCGCACCACACCCACCGGCCTGCTGCGGCTGCGCTTCAAATTTGGTACCGCCACGGCAGCAGAGGCGGTACAGCCCGCCATCCGCGCGGTGGGGGCAATTCTGGCATTATTCTTCATGCCCACGGTCACAGGCTTCATCCTGGCATGGGGCGCATCAGAAATTACGGTAGCTATTGCGCTATGGATTGCGGCGGCGCGCGATCAGAAAATCGACATGTCCCAAATTTCGCTGCGTAATATTCCACGAGACCATCCAGAAGCATGGCGTTTCGTCTGGTCGACCAATCTTTCGGGCAGCCTGAATATAGCAGGCAAGCAAGTGATGATCTTGCTGGTGGGCTCGCTGGGTGGTGAGGCATTGGCAGGTGGTTTCCGCGTCGCCAGCCAATTGGGTCAGGCGCTGGTTCAACTGGCACAAACCGTGTCCAAGGCGATCTATCCAGAGCTTGTCCATGCCAAGGATGAAGCCCTGATGATGGCACGCCGCATGGCCAATATTGCGCTGATCGGTGGTGTGTTGGCAGTGCTCACCGCGCTGGTGCTGGGCCGCTGGGGGCTGAAATTTGTCGCCGGGCCTGAATTTACCGGGTTTTACTGGGCCATGGTCATTCTGGCGATTGCCGGTGCGATTGAGCTGGTGGGCGCCAGCCTGGAATCGCTGCTGGTGTCAGCAGGCAATGCGGGCACGGCCTTTGTGGTGCGCGCCGTACCCACCGTGTTGGCGCTATTGCTGCTGGATGTTGCGATTGACTGGAACGGCGCCAAGGGGGCAGCATTCACCGTTCTGGGATCAAGTTCTCTAGCTGTAATTGGCTTCTATATCGCCATGCTCAACCTGCACCAGATCAGCATTCGGATCGGGCCGGCTGGCAATAGTAAGGAAGGCCAGGCTGCCGAGTAATTCTGCGGGACAGGCGCCGCCGGTGCCTGCCCCCTACTCCTGTGACGGACTCCATGCCAGCACCGGCTTCCTCGCCGCCAACGTTTCATCCAACCTGCGACGCGGCGCATAATATGGCGCCTGCTTCATGCTCTGATCGCCTGCCTTCGCCCGTTCAGCCACACCGCGCAGGGCAGCAATAAACTGGTCGAGCGAAGCCTTGCTCTCCGTCTCCGTCGGCTCAATCAACATTGCGCCATGGACCACGAGTGGAAAATACATGGTCATCGGGTGATAGCCTTCATCGATCAGCGATTTGGCCAGATCGAGCGTCGACAGCGCTTCGCCAAAACCCTTATCGCCGAACAATACCTCATGCATGCAGGGGCCGCTTGCGCCAAAGGGTGCATCCAGCAGGTCCTCGCAGCTGCGCAAGATGTAATTGGCATTGAGCACCGCATCTTCCGCCACCTGCTTCAAACCGTCCGCGCCGTGGCTGAGGATATAGGTCAGTGCGCGGGTGAACATGCCCATCTGCCCGTGAAAGGCGGCCATGCGGCCAAAGCTGGGGCCGCGCCCGTTGCGCTCTTCCTGTTCGACCAGCTCGTACTGCTCCCCCACCTTGCGCACGAAAGGAAGCGGTGCAAAATCCTTCAATGCTTCGGACAGGACCACAGGGCCTGAACCCGGCCCGCCGCCGCCATGCGGGGTGGAGAAGGTCTTGTGCAGGTTGATATGCATCGCGTCTACGCCCAGATCGCCCGGCCGCACCTTGCCGACGATGGCGTTGAAATTCGCGCCATCGCAATAAACAAAGGCACCGGCGGCATGGACCGCATCGGCAATTTCCCGGAAGTCGCATTCGAACAATCCGCAGGTGTTAGGGTTGGTGATCATCACCGCCGCCACATCGGGGCCAAGGCGCGCCTTCAGCGCTGCCAGATCGACGCGCCCCCCTGCCGTCGCGGGAATATCCTCCACCCGGTAATTGGCAAAGGCCGCGGTGGCGGGGTTCGTGCCATGCGCGCTTTCAGGGCACAGCACGACTTCACGTGCGTCCCCGCGCGCCTCCAGCGCAGCGCGGATCGCCAGAATACCGCATAATTCGCCATGCGCGCCCGCCTTGGGGGTCATCGCCACTCCGGGCATGCCGGTCAGCGCCTTCAGCCATTCGCCCAGCTCGTAAATCACCTGCAGCGCGCCCTGCACGCTTGATTGCGGGGCAAGCGGGTGAACATCGCCAAAACCGGGCATCCGCGCAACCTTTTCATTGAGGCGCGGATTGTGCTTCATCGTGCAACTGCCCAGCGGAAACAGCCCCAGATCGATGGCATAATTCTGGCGGCTGAGCCGCGTATAATGGCGCATCGTCTCCGGCTCGGTCAGCCCGACCAGACCGATGGGTTCACTGCGTGCGAATTTGCCAAACCGGCTCGACCCACCCTCTGCCACCTCGGGAAGATCAACACCGGTCACGTCCGCATGGCCGATTTCGAACAATAAAGGTTCTTCCAGCATCAGCGCGCGATTACCAGTTACCGTCGCGGGACCTGAATGCATGCCGTCATCGCTGGCGTTCATTTCAGGCTTCCACCCGCTCTTGTTCGGCGCGTTCATGCCAGAACCTCCTGCAATGCGGAGGCAAGTGTCTCGATATCCTCCTCGCTGGTGGTCTCGGTTACCGCTACTAGCAATGCCCCTGAACCGGCGTCGAAATCTGGCAGCAGGCGACCCAGCGAAACTCCTGCCAATACACCGCGATTGGCCAGCGTCCGCACCACCTGCCGTGCATCGCGCCCCAGCGTCAGCGTAAATTCGTTGAAGAATGTCTCGTTCAGGACGCCGACACCCGGCACTTGCGCCAGTCGGTCCGCCGCGATGCAGGCCAGCCGATGATTTTCCGCCGCCAGTTGCCGCAAGCCTTTCTCACCCAGCAAGGTCATGTGTACGCTGAACGCCAGCGCACACAGGCCAGCATTGGTGCAGATATTGCTGGTCGCCTTTTCACGGCGAATATGTTGCTCGCGGGTGGAGAGCGTCAGCACAAAGCCGCGCTTACCCTCTGCATCGACAGTCTCGCCGCACAGCCGCCCCGGCATCTGGCGCACATGCTTGGGATCGCGCACCGCGAACAGGCCAAGATAGGGCCCGCCAAATTGCAGGCCGACGCCAATCGCCTGCCCTTCCCCAACCACGATATCCGCGCCCAGTTCACCGGGAGACTGGATCGCGCCGAGCGCAACCGGCTCTGTGTTCACCGCCACCAGAAGCGCACCCTTTGCATGCGCAGCCTCTGCAATTTTGGCCAGATCGGGGATGCGTCCCAGAATATCGGGATATTGCACCACCACGCAGGCGGTCTGGTCATCGATCCGCGCGATCAGCCCTGCATTGTCGGGTTGCGCCTGCATGCTGGGGGCACTGTCGGCAATCTCGTCACCCGTAAACTTCGCCATCGTCTTGATGGTTTGGGTATAATGCGGGTGCAACGCGCCACTGATCACCGCCTTCTTGCGCTTGGTCACACGGGTAGCCATCGCCACCGCTTCCCAGCACGCGGTCGAGCCATCATACATCGATGCATTGGCCACCGCACAGCCATAGAGCCGCGCAACCTGCGTCTGGAACTCGAACAGCATTTGCAGCGTGCCCTGCGCGATTTCGGGCTGATAGGGCGTGTACGCTGTCAGAAATTCGCCGCGCTGAATGATATGGTCAACACTCGCCGGAACATGGTGGCGATAGGCGCCTGCCCCCAGGAAGAAAGGCGCGTCAGCCGCGGCCAGGTTTTTCTTTGACCTTGCGCGCATATGCCGTTCGACCGCCATCTCGCTCATGTGGAGCGGCAGGCCGTCAATTGGGCCGTTGAGGCACGCCGCCTCGGGCACATCGACAAACAGATCATCGATTGTAGACGCACCCACGCGGGCGAGCATTTCGCCACGATCGCTATCGGTCAGGGGCAGGTAACGCATTTCGTTTTCCCGTCATCCCAGCACAAGCTGGGATCGTTATCGGTTAAGTCCTATTCTATTGAGACCGACCCCGGCTTTCGCTGGGGTGACGCTCATAGAGAATCGCAGAACGCTTTATAGGCCTTGGCATCCATCAGGCGTTCCAGCTGGCTGGCATCGCCGATAGTCATCTTGAAGAACCATCCGCCTTCATCAGCATCGGTGTTGACCATGGCGGGGTCATCTTCGAGATCCTCATTCACCTCCATCACCTTGCCATCGATCGGGGCGTAGACATCGCTGGCTGCCTTCACACTTTCCACCACGGCGGCATCGCCGCCCTGTTCCAGCGTGGTACCAACCTGCGGCAGTTCAACAAAAACGATATCGCCCAGCTGTTCCTGCGCATAGTCAGTTATCCCGACCGTGGCAGTGCTGCCTTCAACATCGATCCATTCGTGCTCATCGGTGAAGTAACGCGGCATCTATTCAACTCCCTCGATAGTAATTTTGGGGTACAAAAGGCATAGGCGAAACTTTGGCGACAAGGCGTTTGCCCCGCACCTCAATTTCCAGTTCGGTTCCGTTGGCGGCGTACGCAGCATCGACATAGGCCATGGCGATGGGCTGGCCCAGCGTAGGCGAAAAGCCGCCACTTGTGACCATACCGGCCTTGGCGGGGCCTGCGAAAACCTCCGCGCCTTCGCGCGCGGGTATACGGCCATCCAGTTTGAGACCGACGCGTTTTTGCGCCGGACCAGCCGCCAACACACGTGCCACGGACTCATGCCCCATCCAGCCACCTGCCTCCCGCCGCTTTTTGGTAAGCGTAAACAGCAGGTCGGCGACGACAGGGTCGGTTTCCTCATTCAGATCATGGCCATAGAGCGGCAGGCCCGCCTCCAACCGTAAACTGTCCCGCGCACCAAGGCCAGCAGGCTTCACACGCTCATCCGTCACCAAAGCATCGGCCAGCGCAGCAACATTGGCGGCAGGCACGGAAATCTCGAATCCATCCTCGCCGGTATAGCCCGCACGACTGATCCAGAGCGGCACCTCACCCCACATGAACAATCCGGCGGTCATAAAGACCAGCGCGCCACTGCCGGGCACCAAAGCCTCCAGCACTTCGCTTGCCCTTGGGCCTTGCAGTGCCAACAGAGCCTGCTCGTCATGATGGGTCAGCGTAATCTCGTCGGGCAGATGCTCGCGCAGATGTCCGATATCATCCCATTTGCAGGCACCATTGACCACCAGCGCGATATGCGGACCGGCATTTGTGACCATCAGGTCATCAATGATGCCACCTTCCTCATTCAACAGCAGCGAATAACGCATCCGCCCTTCACCCAGAGAGGTGATGGCACCGGGCAACAGCTTTTCCAGCTCCCCCGCCGCATTGTCTCCGCTGACCGAAAGCTGGCCCATATGCGATACATCGAACAGGCTGGCCCTTTCGCGGGTCCAGTTATGCTCGGCAACGATACCTTCATACTGGATCGGCATTTCATAGCCGGCAAAGGGGACCATGCGCGCGCCCTGCGCCCGGTGCCACGCATCCAACGGTAGCGGTTCCAATGGCAATTCTTCGATTTCGGTCTCGTCGCTCAAATCAGATCCCTTACAAACAGGTGTGCAGCCCTGTGGAGGGCATTATCCAGCACCCCCTCTGTCGGGTAACCTGAGAGCTTGGCCTGCATGTCGCAGGAGCGACACCGGCTTACCCCTTCGGTGGCACCACCTTGCGGCAGTGCGCTTTCCAGAGTGTCAACACACGAGCGGTCCCTTTGCCTGAGAGTTTCCGGGGCGGTTGCTCCTTCGGCGCCGCCGGTTTCCCGGCAGTCTCTCCCGCAAGCGTGCACGCAGAATCACTTCTACGGTGACGCGTTGAGTCTTGGGCGATTCCATTCGGGCGGTCAATTGCATTGCGACGCCATTCGACACTTTCGAACAGGCGCGATGCGTCCAGAAATTCCGGCCTAGATTTCCGATTCGTCAACCAGTGGCCGACTTTCACGAGTGGCGCGGTATTTTGCAGCGGATGCGCTGTCATCCGTGGCAACGATGACGTGGTCGCTATGCACTTCCGCCAGCACGCCGACAAAGGGCATGCCGTCCAGACTGCCGTTGACGCGATAGCTGACCGTATCCCCCACCTTGAAAGTTGCGGGATCGAGGTTAAATTCAAAGGGGCAATCGCCCTCACCCATATTCTGCATCGAAATCACCTCCTGTTGGGAAAGCTTCTTCAGTCAAGATTGGGGCGCAGCCAACGTTCGGCTGTGGAAATGTCCACACCCCTGCGCCGAGAATAATCTTCCAACTGGTCACGCCCGATCCGCGCCACGCCGAAATATTGCGCCTCCGGGTGACCAAAATAGAACCCGCTGACGGCCGACGTGGGGTACATGGCATAGCTCTCGGTCAGTGTGATCCCGGTATTCGCCTCTGCATCGAGCAAATCGAACAGGATGGGTTTCAGCGAATGATCGGGGCAAGCGGGGTAACCCGGCGCAGGCCGGATGCCGCGATATTGCTCTTTAATCAGCGCCTGATTATCCAGCTGTTCGCCCGGCGCATAGGCCCATAGATCGGTCCGCACACGCTGGTGCAACCTCTCGGCAAAGGCTTCGGCAAAACGGTCTGCCAGCGCCTTCAGAAGAATATCCGAATAATCATCCTTCTCCTCGCGGAAAGCGGCGGAGTGCGGTTCAATCCCGTGAATGCCCACAGCAAAGCCGCCAATCCAGTCGCCCGCCGGATCGATAAAATCTGCGAGGCACATATTCGCGCGGTCGCGTGATTTCTTTACCTGCTGTCGCAGAAATGACAGGCGTACATGCTCTTCACGCCGCACGCGGTGGACGATCACATCATCGCCACCTGTGTCGTGATCGCGCGCGCAAGGCCAGATACCGCACACGCCCTTGGCCACCAGCCATTTCTCACCGATGATCTTGTCAAGCATGGCCTGCGCATCGTCCCACAGGCTGCGCGCGCTTTCACCCACAATCTTGTCCTGCAAAATGGCGGGGTAATTGCCATGCAACTCCCAAGCACGGAAGAAGGGTGTCCAGTCGATAAACTCGCGCAGATCCGCCAGATCCCAATCATCGAACACATGCACGCCGGGCTTGTCTGGCGGGGCAGGTTTGTCACTGAGATAGGCGTCGTAAAAATTCGCCCGCGCTTCCTCCAAGGTCAGCAACTGGCTCTGCCCCTTGCCCTCGCGCGCCGCGCGGATATGAGCATATTCGGCGGCGGCATCATTCACCAGCCCATCCCGCTGCGTATCTGACAGCAGACGGCTGGCAACGCCCACCGCGCGGCTGGCGTCGAGCACATGGATCACCGGGCCGGAATAGGCCGGGTCGATCTTCAGCGCAGTGTGGACCTTGCTGGTGGTGGCCCCGCCGATCAGCAGCGGCAGATCCATCCCTGCCCGCTCCATCTCCTCTGCCACAGTGACCATTTCATCCAGAGATGGCGTGATGAGACCCGACAGGCCGATAATATCTGCCTGATTGTCGCGCGCGGCCTGCAAGATGTCCTGCCACGGCACCATCACGCCCAGGTCGATCACCTCATAACCATTGCACTGCAGCACCACGCCGACGATGTTCTTGCCGATATCATGGACGTCGCCCTTCACCGTGGCCATCACGATGCGGCCTTTCGACTGGTCGGCCAGCCCGCTCGCTTCCTTCTCCGCCTCGATAAAGGGGATCAGATGCGCCACCGCCTTCTTCATCACGCGGGCGGATTTAACCACTTGCGGCAGGAACATCTTGCCGCTGCCGAACAGATCGCCGACGACATTCATGCCGTCCATCAACGGGCCTTCGATCACTTCGATGGGGCGGCCTTCACGCGCCAGCACGGCCTGGCGAGCTTCCTCAGTATCTTCCACCACATAGGCGTCTATACCCTTGACCAGCGCATGCTCCAGCCGCCGCTCGACCGGCCAGCCACGCCATTCCTCGGCCTCCTTTTCGGCCTTTTCATCCCGGCCCTTATAGCTTTCAGCCAGAGCAATCAGCCGCTCTGTCGCATCCGGACGGCGGCGCAGGACCACATCCTCGCACGCCTCGCGCAGCACAGGGTCGATATCATCATATATATCCAGTTGTCCCGCATTGACGATGGCCATGTCCAACCCCGCAGGGATAGCATGGAACAGGAATACCGAATGCATCGCGCGGCGAACGGTTTCATTGCCGCGGAAGGAGAACGACAGGTTTGAGAGCCCGCCGCTGGTCTTGGCATAGGGGCAGCGCGCCTTGATCTCTGCCACCGCCTCAATGAAATCGAGGCCGTAACGATCATGCTCCTCAATCCCTGTCGCCACGGCGAAGATATTGGGGTCGAAAATGATGTCTTCGGGCGGGAAGCCCATGCCGGTCAGCAGCTCATAGGCGCGGCTGCAAATCTGGACCTTACGGTCACGGCTATCAGCCTGACCGGTCTCATCAAAGGCCATCACCACCACGGCAGCGCCATAGGCCATGCATTTGCGCGCCTGTTCCAGAAAGGCGTCCTCGCCTTCCTTCATCGAAATCGAATTGACGATCGGCTTGCCCGAAACGCATTTCAGCCCGGCTTCGATTACATCCCATTTGGAACTGTCGATCATCACCGGCACGCGGGCAATATCAGGTTCCGCCGTGATCAGCTTCAGGAAGGTTTCCATCGCCGCTTTCGCGTCGAGCAACCCCTCATCCATATTGATGTCGATCACCTGCGCGCCATTTTCAACCTGCTGGCGCGCCACCTCCACCGCGGCGGCATAATCATCCGCCATGATCAGCTTCTTGAAACGGGCCGAGCCGGTCACATTGGTACGCTCGCCAATATTGACGAAACGGGCAGTGGTCTTTGTCTCAGTCATCAGGCAGCAATCGTGAAGGGTTCAAGGCCTGCCAGCTTCATTTCCGGCGTCAGCGAGGGGACAGGGCGCGGTGTGCAATCCGCCACGGCACGGGCAATGGCGGCGATATGCGCGGGCGTGGAACCGCAGCACCCGCCCAGGATATTGGCGCGGCCATTATCGGCCCACTGCTTGACCAGTTCTGCCGTCCTTTCAGGCAGCTCGTCATATTCGCCCAATTCATTGGGCAGGCCAGCATTGGGGTAAGCCATCAGCAGGCAATCGGCGATGCTTGACAGCAGTTGGACATGCGGGCGCAATTGTTCCGCACCAAAGCTGCAATTGAGGCCAATTGTCACCGGGCGCGCATGGCGCACCGTATTCCAGAACGCCTCCACCGTATGGCCAGAGAGGTTGCGTCCTGAAAGATCGGTGAGTGTCAGAGAGATCATCAGCGGGACATCACGCCCCAATTCCGTCTCCAGCTCCTTCACAGCCATGATTGCCGCCTTGCAATTGAGCGTATCGAACACGGTCTCGATCAGAATAAAGTCTGCCCCGCCTTCCACCAATGCGGCGGCCTGTTCGCGATAAACATCTTTCATCTCGTCGAAGGTAACTTCGCGATAGCCGGGGTCTTCCACCTTGGGCGAGAGCGACAGCGTCTTGTTAGTCGGCCCCATCGCACCACAAACAAAACGCGGGCGGCCATCCTTGGCGGTGGCGTCGGCGCAGGCTTCACGGATAATCTGCGCGGCGGCGATATTCATTTCGCTCGCCAGATCTTCTGCGCCATAATCAGCCTGACTGATGCGGTTGGCGTTGAACGTATTGGTGGCGAGCATCGTGGCGCCCGCCGCAATATATTCGTCGCATATCGCGCGGATAACCTGCGGCTGGGTCAGGTTCACCAGATCATTATTGCCCTTTTGATCGCGAGCCAGCCCGGTATCGCCCGCATAATCTTCCGTATTCAGCTTTGCACGCTGGATTTCGGTGCCGTAGGGCCCATCCTTTACCAGCACATGTTCAGCCGCCGCAGCAATCAGTCGTTCCCGCGCGCTCATGCGCCCCCCTCCACCGGGCGTTTGCCCAGCATATGGCAGATGGCATAGGCCAGCTCTGCCCGGTTCAATGTGTAGAAGTGGAAATCGCGTACCCCGCCTGCATAAAGTCGGCGACACAATTCAGCGGCAACGGTTGCCGCGACCAGCTGGCGCGCGCCGGGATGTTCATCCAGTCCTTCGAACAGCCCATCCATCCAGGCCGGGATTGCCGCGCCGCAAACACCTGCAAATTTGCGCGCCTGCGCCACATTGGTCACCGGCAGGATACCCGGCACCACTTGCGCGCTGATATGGCTCTTCGCCAGTTCATCACGAAAACGGAAGAATGTGTCGGCCGAAAAAAAGAATTGCGTAATCGCGCGGGTCGCACCCGCATCCAGCTTGCGCTTCAGATTGTCGAGATCGGCCTGCGGACAGGTCGCATCGGGATGCGTTTCGGGATAGGCCGCCACCGAGATTTCAAAATCGGCAATTTCCTTCAGGCCCGCGACCAGCTCTGCCGCATTGGCATAGCCATCAGGGTGGGGCATGAACGGCGCGCCGGGTTCACCCGCATCGCCGCGCAGGGCGACGATATGGCGTACGCCCGCCTCCCAATATTGTTCGGCCACCTCACGAATTTCTGCCTTGCTGGCATCGACGCAAGTGAGGTGTGCGGCAGCGGGAAGCTGCGCCTCGGCAATGATCCGCGCCACGGTGGCATGAGTGCGTTCGCGGGTCGAACCGCCCGCGCCATAGGTGACAGAGACAAAGCTGGGTGCCAGCGGTTTCAGCTCAGTCACCGCCTGCCACAGCTTTTCTTCCATCTTCTCTGTCTTGGGCGGGAAGAATTCGAAACTCACATTCACGTCACCCGGTAATGAGGCAAACAGCGGCGTATCATGCGCCGTAATTTGCTCATGCCTTGGGTCGAGCACAGGGGTCATGCCCGCTTCTCCTTAAGCGTATCGACAGGCGCCGCATCCCGACGTTGTCCGATCCAGATTTTTACCACCAACTCTCCGCCATTCAGCGCCACTGGCGCGCGCGCGGCAAAACCCGCATCGCGAAGCAGCGCCTTCACCTGCCGGTCACTGAAACCCAGCCGCGCATGGGCATGGCGTTCGCGCAATTCCTCATGGTCATGGGCAGCGAAATCGACAATCACGATACGCCCGCCAGATCTCGTCACGCGCGATGCCTCGGCCAGCGCCAACGCTGGATCCTGCGCAAAATGCAGCACCTGGTGCAGCAGCACTGTGTCAAACTGCTGTGCCGCAAAGGGAAGGCTGGTGAAATCGCCCTGCACCAGTTCCACCTGATCGGCAGGCAGATGCTGCAATTTGGCCCGCGCAAGGCGCAGCATGTCGAGGCTCTTGTCCAACGCCACTACACCGTCGGCCTGCCCGGCAAAAAGTTCCGCCATGCGGCCCGTGCCCGTGCCGATATCCAGCAACTGGCCGAGCGGCGCATCGCCCAATGCAGCGATCAGCGCATCTTCCACAATTCGGTCAGGGCTGTGGAGGCGGCGCAATTCGTCCCATTCTTCCGCATGGCGCGCGAAATAGCCCTGCGCTGCCTCTTCCCGCGCAGCGCGGATGGCGGAAAGCTCACGCCGATCGGCCTGGCACTGCATCGCGAAATCTGCATCCTCACGTTCTGCAATGGCCAGTAGGCGACTAACCGCATCCGGTAATGGAGAACCCGTTTCCGCGCCGCCGGTTGCACGCAGAAAGGCCCAGCTACCCTCGCGTCTGCGCTCAGCCAAGCCCGCGTCGCATAATATGCCTACATGGCGCGACACGCGCGGCTGGCTTTGCCCCAGCACCTGCGCCAATTCACCCACCGCAAGCTCCATCGCGCCCAGCAGACGCAAAATGCGCAGTCGGGTGGGATCGGCCAGGGCCTTGAAGACGGCGTCGACACTCATGGAAAGCGGCATATAAAGATTCTTTTATATCTGTAAATGCACTGATCGCCCCCAATGCGCCACAGACACCAAAGAAAAATTCGCACGCCGCGCAGCTGAGCTAATTTCCAAATGATCAGGAACACATTGCCGGGCAAGCGAGGGGCAAAGCTGGTGCCGCTTAGGTGACTCGAACACCTGGCCCCATCATTACGAATGATGTGCTCTACCAACTGAGCTAAAGCGGCACTCTCGCTTCACAGCCCATAATCGCACCGCAGCCCTGCTGCAATGCGCATCATGCGCCAAGAGAAAGTGGAGGCCCGAGCCGGAATCGAACCGGCGTGCAAGGATTTGCAGTCCTCTGCGTAACCACTCCGCCATCGGGCCTCGCCCCGCCTTTTCAGGCGCGGAAGCGGCCCCCTAGCGAAACAGCCGCGCCATGGCAATCGGCTTGATGCGCCAGACGTCAAACATCATCGAATTTGGGTGGACGCTTCGCCATGCCCGCAGCGACCGCCTCTATCTGGTTTTTGCTGCGCAACAGCCCATGCTGTTCGATGCTTTCTTCCAACAGAATAGCATCCGTATCACGGTCCGCCATGCCGCCATGCAGCCGCTTGGCCGCGCGAATCGCATGCGGGTTCCGATTGGCGATCTCATTGGCGATGTCATTGGCCAGCGCCAGCGGATCGTCAGTCACATACGTGACCAGTCCCAACGCCTGCGCGTCCTCGCCAGAAAATTCGCGGTTGGTATAGACAAGTTCGCGCAGCACATCATCTCGCACCAATCCGCGCCACAGGGCAAAGCCGCCCATATCAGGCACTATGCCCCACTTCATTTCCATGATCGACATACGGGTTTCGGGGTGCGCCACACGGATATCAGCCCCGCTGGCTATCTGTAATCCGCCACCAAAGCACACACCGTGCAGGGCCGCGATGACGGGCACTGGCAGCTTGCGCCAGGCCATGGCAACCTGCTGAAAGCTGTTGGCATTGCCATAGCTGCGTTCGGTCAACGGTGGGTCATCACCGATGCCAGTGCTGGCAAAGCTGGCCAGGTCGAGGCCTGCGCAAAAGGCCCTCCCTTCGCCCGACAGGACCACGGTACGTAGCCCTTTCAACTTATGCAGATAATGTCCTGTGGCGATGATCGCATCGAACATTGCCGGGTCCAGCGCGTTCATCTTGTCGCTGCGCGTCAAGCGAACCTGCGCAACACCATTATCCGCCAAATCGACCGAAACCCGCTCTTTAAACTGAATGGCCATGCGGCAACCTCTCCATCCTTGTCAGGTAACAGAGTGTTGCATGCCCCAATGGCCGTTAACAACGGCTATATTCGTATCGCCTAAATCGCCGGAGTGAGCCGGAATGCGCTGGGGCCCGGTGGCGCTTCCAGATAATAACCGCCGTCCGGATGGGTCACCACCATCCCCGCCAGACCACACTGGCCCAGTTTCGCCCGTACACGCGCCACATGAACGGCAACGCTGTTGGTATTGGGCTCATGATTGATGCGCCACACTTCGGACAAGAGCTGGCGACGGGTCAACCGTTCACCTGGCGTTTCCGCCAGGCGCCACAGCAATTCAAACTCACGCGGGTGGAAGCCCAACCAACGATCATCAACGCGGCCATCACGGTGGAACAGGTCTAGCGTCACATCCCCCACTTCGCGAAAGCGCGGGATCAGATCATCATCATCCTGCCACCTTAATTGTGCGCTGCGTCCCATCAATTATTCCCTGCCCCATGTAGAACTGGCTATACTGGGCAAGACCAGAAACCAGCTATCCGGGTGTAAGGCCACCCAATGCAATGGTGAATGTTTTTCGTAAATGTGCAAGCCTTCTGCACAAATTTTCGAAAAGTTTTATTCGGACCAAGTTCTCAAAAATTAATTATTCGGCCAAAACCGTATCAAGGCGATCTTCGCCCTTGCTCACTATCGCATCACCATTGAGCAAAGCGTGACCAGAGAGAGTTTCGTTTGGATTGACGTTCAACCCTAATTTCGAATGACAGATTGGACTTGTAACGGTTTTGCGCCGGTCACCTGAGCGATTAGAACTCGCAACAGGAGATCGACGAGATGAAGAAGCATTCAGAAGAGTTCAAGCACGAGGCGATGTGGTTGCGCATTGCGATATAACGCGTCCGGCAACATGGTTTATGAATTGGCGGCTTGGAAAGCCATCGCCAGACTGGCAGCTCCCAAAATCACCAGGACAATCAGCGTCATCACAGCTCTGCCCATCCATGCATTGTTGCCGCGCGGCAAACGACGGACCTGGCCTCGCTGCCAGCCATTCTCGCCAGTCAGATTTTCGTCCGCTGGGGGCAAACTACCATCGCCCAATCTTGTATCCGATAGCGCATGCGCAGGTTCGACAGTTCCCGCGACTATCGATGCCTCACTCGCACGGTGGCATTCGACCAGTTCCGCCAGACTATCAGCGCCGTATATATCCTTCAAGGCACGGATATGCTGGTTCACCCTGGTGGCAGACAGCCCCAGCTCGTCCGCAATCACCTTGATCGGGACACGCCGGTCAATTCGCTCCATCACATCCCGCTGCCGCTGGGTCAGAGAATGTGAAGTGGCGGACACCATACCGCACTCCTCAACTGCGCCAGGTCGCACTTAGTAATGCGGCCGATGCGCACCCTATTGCCCGGACATTATTTGAGCAAATGATTATTTATTTTTGTTCTGCATAGTTAAGCGGCGGAACTGTTAATACCCAGAGATGACAGGTAGCGTTTTACATTTCGTGCTGCCTGGCGCAGGCGTTGTTCATTTTCCACCATGGCAATGCGGACGAATCCTTCGCCTTCTTCGCCATAGCCAACGCCAGGTGCCACGGCGACCTGTGCATGCGTCAGCAATTGCTTGGAAAATTCAAGGCTGCCCATGTCTTTCAGAGCCGGGGGCAATGGCGCCCAGGCAAACATGGAGGCGGGCGGCGGCGGGATTTCCCACCCTGCGCGACCGAATGCCTCCACCATCACATCGCGCCTTTTATGATAAAGCTGACGATTGATTTCCACTATATCCTGCGGGCCATTCAGCGCCGCACATGCCGCCGCCTGGATCGGCGTGAAGGCGCCATAATCCAGATAGCTTTTCACGCGAGACATTGCCGCGATCAGATCTCTATTGCCAACCGCAAAGCCCATGCGCCAACCCGCCATGGAATATGTTTTGGACATGCTGGTGAATTCCACCGCCACATCCTTGGCACCCTTTACCTGCATGATGGACGGGGTGGGATTGCCATCAAAATAGAGTTCGGAATAGGCCAGGTCGGACAGAATCCAAACCTTGTTTTCCTTCGCCCAGGCCACCAGGCGCTCGTAAAATGCCAGATCAACTACTTCCGCCGTGGGGTTGGAGGGGTAATTCACCACCAGCACGCTGGGCCGCGGCACTGTAAAGGCCATCGCCTTTTCCAGGCTGACAAAATAATTGTCATCAGGCGTAGTCGGCACTGAACGGATCGTGGCCCCGGCCAGGATAAAGCCGAAAGTGTGGATAGGGTATGATGGGTTGGGCGCCAGCACCACATCACCGGGCGCTGTGATTGCGGTGGCAAGGCTGGCCAGCCCTTCCTTGGACCCCATGGTCACAACAACTTCTGTTTCAGGGTCCAGATCAACACCAAACCGGCGACCATAATAATTTGCCTGTGCGCGGCGCAGGCCAGGGATACCCTTGGACTGGGAATAGCCATGTGCATCAGGCTTCTGCGCCACTTCGCACAGTTTTTCGATCACATGGGGTGGCGGCGGTTGATCGGGATTGCCCATCCCCAGATCAATAATGTCCTGCCCCGCCTTGCGCGCAGCATGCCGCATGCCGTTGACTTCGGCGATGACATAGGGCGGCAAGCGCTTCATGCGGTAAAATTCAGTATCCATCAGGGGCCTTCGATCTGTCCTTCGATCATTTTAGTGTCATACTTTGGATGAATCTACGCGATTATCGGGTGAAGTGAAAAGATTCTTTCGCTATTGCACCATTAACAAGGGTTCTTGCTGGGGAAATTGCATGACGAAAGACGCGGCTGGTTCACTGGGATTTGGGGCGGAGCCGTTCCGTGCATTTTTGGATATGCAGGGCGAAGCCATGCGGGAAATGTTTGGCGAATGGCTGCCTGGTAAGAGCGGAACAGCCACAGAAGAAAACACGACCGCCTTCAGCATGGGCCAGACAGAGGCTGAACTCGCCGAGTGGACCCGCACGTCACAGCAATTACAGCAGATGTGGCTCGATTTCGTGACCGAACAGGCGCAGAGCAAGGTATCGGAGGCGAGCCAGTTCGATGGTTCGCAATGGTTGATGATGGCCAACAGTCTGGCGAAACAGCTGCCGACCGAGCCCTTTACCCAGCAGGCTGCGCTAGCCGAAGAAACGCTGACGCTGTGGCAGGATGTGTTCCAGGGTTTTGCTGCTGGTATAATGGGTAGTGCGGCCGCACCTGAAAAGGCGGAACCACTGCCACGCAAGGACCGGCGTTTTGCTGATCCTGCATGGAGCCAGCACCCTGCCTTCGCCCTGCTGCACCAGACCTATCTGATGCTGGCCGAACATTTCACCAAGGCTGCCGGTGAAGTTCAGGGCGTTCCACCTGAGAAAAAAGAGCAGCTGCAATTCGCCACCAATATGCTGGTAGAGGCGATGAGTCCGTCCAATTTCCTGCTGACCAACCCGGTGGTGTTGAAACGCACCCTCGAAACGCAAGGCCAGAATCTGGTCAACGGCCTGCGTCATCTGATCAATGACCTGAAAAAAGGGCAGCTGACCCACACCGATTCAGATGCATTCAAGCTGGGGGAAAACCTGGCTGCCACTCCGGGCAAGGTGGTCCATGAAACCAAGATGTACCAGCTGATCCAGTATACGCCTTCGACCAAGGAAGTGCAGGAGGTACCGCTGGTTATCTTCCCGCCATGGATCAACCGCTTTTACATTCTGGATCTGACGCCCAAGAAGAGCCTTATCAAATGGGCGGTGGATCAGGGCATCAGCGTGTTCGTGGTCAGCTGGAAATCGGCCGATGCCAGCATGCGCCAAGTGGTGTGGGATGATTACATCCGCTCTCAAATCGAAGCGATCGATGTGGTTCGCCGGCGGCTGAAAGTGCCCAGCGTTCACACGATCGGTTATTGCGTAGCCGGAACCACTCTGGCTGCGACGCTGGCAGTGTTGGCGCGCCGAGGCGAGGAAGAGAAGGTCATGAGCGCCACCTTTTTCACCGCGCAGGTGGATTTCGAAAAGAGCGGCGAGCTGAAGACCTTTATCGATGAAAGCCAGTTGGAGATGATCGGCAACCTGTCACAGGACGGCTATCTGGACGGGCGTTATCTGGCCGCCACGTTCAATTCGCTGCGTGGCAAGGATCTGATCTGGAATTACGTCGTCAACAATTACCTGCTGGGCGAAGATTACCCGGCCTTTGACCTGCTCCACTGGAACGGGGATGTTACCAACCTTCCGGCCAAATGGCATTCCGCCTATTTGCGTGATCTTTATCGCGACAACAAGCTGGTGGTGCCCGATACATTGAGCGCAGATGGCACGCCAATTGACCTGACACGGATCAAGATACCCACCTATATCCAGGCGGGGATAGAAGACCATATCGCACCTGCTGAAAGTGTCTGGCGCGCCACACGCCATTTCAAGGGGCCGAACGAGTTCCTATTGGCAGGCTCGGGCCATATTGCCGGTGTGGTCAATCCACCTGCGGCCAATAAATACCAATATTGGACTGGCGACAGCCAAGCTGGTTCGCTTGAAGAATTCAGGGCTGCCGCCACCGAACATCCCGGCAGCTGGTGGCCACACTGGCGGGAATGGTTGGCCAGTTTGGGTGACAGAAAAGTGCCTGCGACTGGAAAACGAAAACCCGGCAGCAAGGACGATAAAGTGATTGAGGATGCCCCGGGGCGCTATGTAAAAACCCGTTAAATAAGTATTTTTTGGCATCTCTTACATTTATGTTGCAGCGCAACAAAAATACTTGACTTCGCAGTTGCAATGTCTATTTTGTGCAGTGCAACATCAAGCGAGGTGCCCATGTCAGATAATGCCACATCAAAAATCGATGCGGCCGCTGAAAAGGCTTATGCCGAAGCGTCTGCAAGGAAGGTAAGCGCCCAGCCTGCTCCGCAGGAAGAAGCGCCCAAGCCTGCTGTAAAGGTGGAAACCACGCAAAAAGTGGCGCCTGCCCCCAAGGCGACAGCGAAGAAACCCGCAGCCAAAAAGGCAGTTCGCGCCAGGAAAACTGTCGCCAAGCCAGCCCCGAAAAAGCCGGCAATCAAGGCAGTTGCAGCGAAAAAACCCACGCCTGACAAAAAGAAGGCAGTTGCAGCGAAAAAACCCACGCCTGACCAAAAGAAGACCGCGCCCCAAAAGAAACCCGCGGCAAAGAAACTCTCCCCTATCCCGACCGCTACCAAATTTAAGGAAACTATCATGGCTACTGCACAGACCGCCGATTTCACCAAGGCCGCCAAGGGCATGGTCGCCGACGTCCAGACCAAGCTGGAAAGCGCCTATGCCAAGACTAGCGAGCTGACCAATGAAGCCAACGCATTCGGCAAAGCGAATGTCGAAGCTGTTGTTGAATCCGGCAAGATCCTGTTCTCCGGTCTTCAGGAACTGGGCCGCGAAAACGTTGAGAATGGCAAGGACGCCCTCGAAACCGTCACTACTGACGTAAAGAAGATGGCCGCAGCAAAAACCCCGACCGACTTCATGCAGTTGCAGGGTGAACTGGCACGTCGTAATTTTGACGCTGCCATGTCGTTCGGTTCCAAGCGCACCGAAGCGCTGGTAAAGTTGTACAGTGATGCTTTCGCGCCGATTTCGAGCCGCGTCAGCGTTGCGGCGGAAAAGATCAAGAAGGTTGCCTGAACGCAGCTGACTGATTGATTTTTCGAACCAGGAACTTCTCCTCTCTCCACTTGGGTTCGAGACAGGGCCGGTCGGACAATGTGTCCCGCCGGCCCTTATTATTGCCTGGCCCACATTTTCCTGGCCGTTAACCCATTCGCACCATCTTGCGATTATTGCCCGTCACACCATAATGACCCGTGAAATGACTGAAACAAAGCCCTTCCTTCCCTTGCACAAGATGCGCCTGCCCCCCGTCTGGCTGATGGCTGGTCAGGATGACGACGCTGATGACGAGGGTGAGGTCGGCATTGCCACCAAGACTCGCGCCCGGCCCAAAAAGCCCAGCCAGTACAAGGTGCTGATGCTGAATGATGATTACACCCCGATGGAATTCGTGGTGCTGGTATTGAAGCGGTATTTCACCATGGACCTGGAACAGGCCACGCGGGTGATGCTGCAAGTCCACCAGAAGGGCGTGGGCGTGTGCGGCATATTCCCATACGAAGTGGCAGAGACCAAGGTGAACCAGGTGATGGACTTCGCCCGTCAGAACCAGCACCCGCTGCAATGCACGCTGGAAAAAGCCTGATAATCCCAATCCGCAGCAATCAGCGGACAACTTCTGGTTAATGGGGGCATGACCGCCGCGATTTTTCGCGCTAGGGGCTGTTGTGCAACACAATAGCAAACAGGCGCACGTGCTGAAATTCCTGCCCGCGATTGACCGTTACATTTTCCGGCTGGTGGTGATGCCCATGCTAGGCGTATTCGCGCTGGCTGCATCCCTGCTGCTGCTGGACAAGATGCTGCGGCTGTTCGATTTCGTGGCGGTTGAAGGCGGCCCGGTGTCGGTCGTGTTCAAGATGCTCGGCGCTTTGATCCCCGAATATGCAAGCCTGGCGATACCGCTGGGCCTGTTGTTGGGCATATTGCTGGCGTTTCGCAAGCTGGCCACCAGCAGCGAGCTGGACGTGTTGCGCGCGGTTGGCATGTCATACCATCGGCTGCTGCGTATACCCTATGCCATCACCCTGGCCCTGCTGGCGGTGAATGTGGCGCTGGTATTCTATATCCAGCCGATCAGCCGCTATTATTACGAACAGATGGAATATGAGCTGCGATCGGGCGCGCTGGGCGCATCGATCAAGATTGGCGAATTCACCACGCTGAAAGACCGCATGGCATTGCGGGTAGAGGAAAGTGAGGATGATGGGCGCCGATTGAAAGGCATCTTTGCCCGCGTCGCCAATTCAAAGGGGCAGGTTCTGTCGATCAGCGCAAGCGAGGGATCGTTTCTGGCCACCAGTGACAGCCCTGACACCATCATCTTGCGGCTGTACGATGGCACCATCGTACAGGATACGGGTTCAAAGACACCGCGCGTGTTGAGCTTTACCCGCCACGATCTGCCGATCGATCTGCCGCGAATCGAGGAATTCCGCAGCCGCGGCGATGCAGAGCGCGAATATATCCTGCCAGAACTGTTACGCATTGGCTGGAGCGACAAGGTACCGCGGGATAAGCGTGATGCCAGTCAAGCCAGCTTCAACTTCCGCATGGTGGAAGTTGTAATGATGTTGCTGATGCCGCTGCTGGCGGTATCGCTTGCCATCCCGCCCAAACGATCGACCAGCGCACTGGGCGTGTTCGTGTCGATCATCATGGTCGTCGCCTATCACAAGGTGAACCAATATGGGGAGGATATTGCGGCACTTGGTCGGATCGATCCGATACTGGCACTGTGGGGGCCCTTTGTCATTTTCGCTATCCTGATCCTGTGGATGTATTACCGCGTGGCCTTCGTGCCCGGCGGGCAGGCGATTGGCGCGCTCGAATCCGCGTTTGACAAAATATCGAAGCGGCTGCGCAAATTGTTCAAACGCAAGCGTCCCAAAACCCACCCCGAAACCAGCATGGCGCTGGCGCAATAGGCTGAAAGACGGTGCAACTCGATTTCTTCCCCTCCCGCACGCTGACGCTCTATCTGGCGCGGCTGTTCGTGGTGCGCATCTTTGCCGTACTGGTCATGCTGGTGCTGGTGCTGATGATGCTGGACCTGTTGTCCACCAGCGGCGAGATTCTGGCAATAGAGGGGAACGGCCAGGGCGAATTGTGGACCTATGCCAGCCTGCGCGTGCCCCAGCTTATCCAGCGTTTCCTGCCCTATTCTGTGCTGCTGGCCACCATCATTTCTTTGGTGACGCTGAACCAGAATAGCGAGGTGATCGCGATGAAGGCGGCTGGCCTTTCGGCGCATCAGGTGATGGCACCGCTGCTGCTTGCAGCCACTGTGGTGGCGGGCTTCAGCTTTGTCTTTAACGAACGCGTTGTCACCCGATCAACCGCCACATTAAAGGCGTGGGAAGCAAATGATTTCGGGGCGGTGCCAGAAGATTCCGGCGTCAAGGCCAATGTCTATCTGACCGATGGGGACAATGTTCTTTCGGCCAGTTCGATCACCGGATCAGGCGATGCCATCATCATGCGCGATGTCAGCTGGTATGAACGCAATGACACAGGGATCATCCAGCGCCAGGTGCGCGCATCACGCGCCACGTATGCCGCGCCGGGATGGAAGCTGGAAAATGCGGTGCGGTTCAACGTCGGCAATGCCTCCACAGAGCAGCTTGATACGCTGACCGTTGGGCGCGAGCTGACACCGGCACAGATTGATCTAGAATCGATAGATGCCGATGCGCAAAGCTTCTGGCAACTGTCCGAATCCATCGCCGCTTATGATGCAGTCGGTCGGCGCACGGCAGAATTGCGCGCCAAATGGTGGCACAAATTGTCAGGCCCCCTATCTTCGGTGCTGATGCCGCTGTTGGGGGCGGTTGCCGCCTTTGGCCTGGCGCGTTCGGGGCAGCTGTTCCTGCGAGCGCTGATCGGCATGGCCTTGGGCTTCGCCTATTTCGTGATCGACAATGCCGCACTGGCGATGGGAAATTTTGGCGGATACCCGCCCTTCCTGGCGGCCTGGGCGCCGTTCTTTCTGTTCCTTTTGGTAGGCGAAACCGTGCTTATCCGGACGGAGGAATAGCGACCCGTATACTATGCGCCTGCACGGCCAGCCCCCGATGATCGTCCTATCGTGCTGCGGGCGATGCGCGCCACCAGTACCAGCATGCCGGGATGGTTGGCCCCGTCATAGGTCGAAGCCTCGCCCAATTCGCGCTTCAGGCGCCGATGCGCCTCCGGCAAATCGTGATAGGGCATGGATGGCATCAAGTGATGCAATGCGTGATAACGCAAGCCAACCGGTGCCCACAACTCTGCCGCCAGGCCAGGTGGCGGCACGTTCACACTGTCGAGGAATTGCGCAGTCACCGTCATCGGTTCCCCATCATTTTCCCACAAATGCGCCACCAGAGTGCGCAGCTGATTGAGTAGAGCAGTGAAGGACAAGATCACCAGCGCGATCAGCAGCGGACGCCAGCCGATAAATTGCGTGCTGGCCAGCAGGGCCCATGACCAGATCACGCCACCAAGCTCTTGCCAGAACACGCGGCGCTTCATCACCCCTTCGGGTGGGCGGCGGCGATAATCGGGGTTGATCGCAAGTGCAGACACGCGTTGCCACACCAGCTTGCGAATGGGCGGAATGATCGCACCCAGCGGCACCAAAATGGCGGAGCGCAACACCAGTGCGAAGGGCGCAATCAGGGCAATCAGTACGAAAACAGGCAAGCTCCACGGTTTCATCAGCGCCAGCGGCAGATATTCAGGGTCATCCACCGTGCCATATTGGGTGCGCTTGTGATGCAGCGTGTGCACCTCTTCATACATGAAGCTGGGCGTCAGCATGGGGATGCCGACCATCAGGTTCCACATCAGCCGGAAACCGGGCAGCGCATCGCGGTGAATATGTGTCAGCTCGTGAATGAACAGCAGCGCGCGATAGAGCGTCAGTGCGGCCACGACACCGCAAGCAACCGCCAGTGGCACACTTTCCACCAGAATGGCGCCCGCCAATGCAGCATAGCCCATGCCTGCTGAAATCAGCATATCGGGCCAATAGATCCCTGGCCGCGCCTCACCCAGCCCTTTGGTCAGGTCACGCGCCACGCGCAGCATATCCTTGTCATCACTGGTGATGAACTGAGCGCGCGTTGGCGGCACCTTGGGCGGCGCGATTGCAGGGTCAAGAGCGTGTTCCATAGACCTATTCTGTTACTTGGGCGGGGCTTTACCGCACAGTGGTGGGTAGGACAAACAGGACTTCTCTAACAGAGTAATCGACTGGATTGCTTGACTTGAGGCAAAATGCTCTCACTGAAGGACCCGCAAGCTGAACAGGATGACCGTGTGTGAGCCAGTCTGAGATAGTGATTGACCCTGTATCCGGCAAGAAAGGTCGGGCAGAATTCGTGGATCTGGGCCGCGCCTTTGCCGCACGCGAACCACATTCTGTACCGCAAATCCGGGCCGAACAGCTGGAACTGGTCGATCCGGGAAAGAATCCCTTTTTCGGCCATGCGCGGGCGCAATTGTTCATCGCGCGGCGCGGCGACAAGGCTGTGGGGCGCATCTCTGCCCATATTGACGAGTTGGCACTGCAAATTCCCGCCAATCAAGGCTTTGGCCCCGGCGCGGGCATGTTCGGATATTTCGATGCGGATGATGCTGAGGTCGCCAAGGCGCTGCTCGCAGCCGCGGAAAACTGGCTGCGGGCAGAGGGGATGACCCGCGTACTCGGCCCCATTTCCATGTCGGTCTGGGAAGAGCCCGGCCTGCTGGTGAGGGGTCAGGATCACCCCCCCATGATCATGATGGGTCACCATCCGGCGCATTACCGCGACTGGATTATGGGTGATAGCTATAGTCTGGCCAAACGTCTGCTGACCTATGATCTTGACGTGTCGAACGATTTTCCGCCGCTGATCCAGCGCATTGTCAAATCGGGCACACGCAATGACCGCATCACCATACGTCAGGTAGACAAAAGCCGCTGGGATAATGAAGTCGCCATCGTGCTCAACATCCTCAACGATGCGTGGTCGCATAATTGGGGCTTTGTCCCCTTCACGCCGGAAGAGGTGATCTATGCCGGCAAGAAGCTGAAGCCGATCATCAAGGAACCGCTAAACATGGTGGCCGAATTGGATGGCAAGCCTGTAGCCTTCATGCTGACATTCCCTGACATCAATCACATGTTGAAGCGGATTGATGGCAAGCTGTTGCCATTCGGCTGGTTCCACCTTCTGCGCTGGCTGAACAACCCCAAAGATGCCGGCATGCGTGTGCCGCTGATGGGCGTAGTCAGCGAATTGCACAATTCGCGCGTCGCCAGCCAGCTGGCATTTATGATGATCAGCAAAATCCGCGAGGAAGCTGAGCGCCTCTATGGGTCGAAACGCGGCGAGATCGGCTGGATCCTGGATGACAATCAAGGGATGGTGGCGATTGCCGATGCGATCGAAAGCAAGATCAATCGCGAATATGAGATTTACGAAAAAGCGCTGTAAATCAATACAGAGCGTGAATTAGCGCCGCTTTCCCGGCCGCGATTCAACCATTGGCGGGAAATGGGCGTAATTTCATCGCAAACTTGCCGCCGCCCCCTTGCTCTGATGCCGCGCAACCATCACATTGCATGGCGATGAGCAGTAAGCCCACCGATCACGAAACAGCACCACCGCCCCCGGCGGTTGTCAAGCCACGCCCCAGCCGCCGGATGGCTTTTGCCGAACAGGAATTGCGGTTGATTTCCGCACTTGTCCTGCTGCTGGGGCTGGGCCTGTTTCTGGCGTTGCCCTTTGTCCTGTCAATCGGTTCGGTGGTGTTCCTGCCGCTGGTAACGGCGATCCTGCTGACCATTCTTCTGTCGCCGCTGGCTGACAAATTATCGTCAATAGGCCTGCCCAACATCCTGGCATCTCTGGGGTCATTACTGTTCTTCCTGGCGATAGTAATCGCCGCGCTGGCGCTGGTTCTGCAACCCGCGGTCAGCATGATTGACAGCCTGCCCCAGATGACGCGGCAGATGGGCGAACGTTTCGCTCAGTTGCGGGACGAGTTTGAATGGCTGGCCGTCGTCAACCGCCAATTGGCCATGCTGATGGGGCAATCGGGCAATCGAGAGGTCGTGCTGGCCAGCCCCAGCGTGTTGGAACAGCTGGCCTTTGCCACGCCCAGCGTACTGATAGAAACGCTGCTGACCTTCCTGATGGCGTTCTTCATGATAGAGGCGCGGGTGCGCCTGCGCAGCCACCTGCTGCATGACCGCATGCACAAGGGCGCCAGCCTGAAAGCCGCCCATGTGCTGCGCGAAGTGCAGGACCGCGTGGCCGCCTATATTCTGACCGTGGGCTGGATCAATGCTGGCGTGGGCGTGATCGTGGCGACAGGTGCCTGGCTGATGGGGGTAGAGGCGCCGGTTATGTGGGGCGGTCTGGCCGCAATTCTCAACTTCCTGCCTTATATCGGGCCGTTGCTGATGACGGGGCTGCTGGCGCTGTTCGGCATTGGCACAGCGGAAACCGCGGTTTTGGGTCTGATCCCGGCGGCGGCCTATGTCGGCCTGCACACGGTGGAATCAAATATCTTCACCCCGTCCATTCTGGGTGCGCGTTTCACCATGAACCCGGTCCTAATCCTGATCGCCCTGTCCTATTTCTCATGGATATGGGGTGTATTTGGCGCACTGCTTTCCGTACCCATCCTGCTGACGCTGACGGCGTTCTTCGACCATGTGGGTAAGCCCAACCTGGTCGGCTTTATCTTTGGTGAGCCGTTATTCGCCACCAATCTGATGGAATTGAGTCTGGAAGACGAACCGGCAGAGTAGGCTGGCTAGAATTGCGCCGCTGATACGGCCAACCGCCAAAATCGCGTTGAAACAGCGCGGTCCCCTTCCCTTATTGCCCCAACCGCGCCAAAAGCAGGCGGCAAGGGATAAGGGACCAAAGGCAAATCATGTCACGCAAGTTCTTCGGTACCGATGGGATCAGGGGCCGCACCAATCAGGGTTATATAACCGCCGCCACCGCCATGCGCGTCGGGCAGGCTGCCGGCGCGCATTTTGTGCGTGGGGACCACCGCCACCGCGTGGTGATTGGCAAGGATACACGCCTGTCCGGCTATATGATGGAAAGCGCGCTGGTGGCTGGCTTTACCAGCGTAGGCATGGATGTGGTGATGACCGGCCCTCTGCCCACCCCGGCAATCGCCCTGCTAACGCGCGAAATGCGGGCCGATCTGGGTGTTATGATTTCGGCCAGCCACAACCCCTTTGAAGATAATGGCATCAAGCTGTTCGGACCGGATGGGTTCAAATTGTCGGATGAAGACGAATTGCAGATTGAGGCTTTGCTGGAAGGCGAACCGCAACTAGTCGAACCCGATCACATCGGTCGTGCCCGACGCATAGATGACGCCGCAGGCCGCTATATCCACGCAGTCAAACAATCGATTGCCGATGAGACCCGACTCGACGGGCTGAAAGTGGTCGTCGATTGCGCGCATGGCGCGGCCTACAAGGTCACGCCCACCGCCATTTGGGAATTGGGTGCTGAGGTCATATCGCTGGGCGTTGCGCCCGATGGCACCAATATCAATGACGGTGTAGGTTCTACCTCCATCGCCGCATTGCAAACGCTGGTTTTGGAAGAAGCCGCTGATATCGGCATCGCATTGGATGGCGATGCAGACCGGCTGATCGTGGTGGATGAGAAGGGGCAGGCGGTTGATGGTGACCAGCTGATGGCGCTGATCGCCACCCGCATGGCGGATACGGGTGCACTGACCGGCGGCGGTGTAGTGGCGACCGTAATGTCCAATCTGGGGCTTGAGCGATATCTGGCGGGGCGCGGGCTGACGCTCGAACGCACCAAGGTGGGTGACCGCTATGTGCTGGAACGCATGAAACAGGGCCGCTTCAACATTGGTGGTGAGCAATCGGGGCATATGATCCTGCTCGACCACGCAACGACGGGCGATGGCACTGTTGCCGCGCTGTGTGTGCTGGCCGCGCTGGTGGCAGAGGCCAAACCTGCCAGCGAGGTGCTGCATTTGTTCGATCCGGTGCCGCAATTGCTTAAAAATGTGCGCTATTCCGGCAGCTCTCCGTTGGAGGCGGATAGCGTGAAACAGGTAATCGCGGATGCCGAGGCGGAACTTTCGGGCAAAGGCCGCCTGGTCATCCGCGCATCAGGCACCGAACCGCTGATCCGCGTGATGGCCGAAGGTGACGATGCCGCACAGGTGGAGGCAGTGGTTGACCGCATCTGTGCCGCCGTGAGTGAGGCCGCCTGATGCTGGAGATGCGCCCCGATTGCGAGAAATGCGGCTGCAATTTGCCCGCTGAGGCGCCCAGCGCCTTTATCTGCAGTTTTGAATGTACGTTCTGCGCTAGCTGCGCAGAGGAGCTGGACGATGCCTGTCCCAATTGCGGTGGCGAATTGATGGATCGCCCCACACGCTCCAACAAGCTGCAAGAAAAATACCCCGCCTCGACCGAACGGAAACATAATTCTTCGACAGCCTCAGGATGAACGGGGTTCAAAAGCCCCCACGCATCCTCAGTATTGCCGGATCGGATTCATCGGGCGGCGCAGGCATTCAGGCGGATATCAAGACCATCACCATGCTGGGCGGTTATGCCATGGCTGCGATCACCGCCGCCACCGCGCAAAACAGTGTCGGGGTGCAGGCGATTGCACCGCTGGGCGGATCATTTGTCGGGCAGCAGATACGCTCCTGCATTGATGATATCGGCGTCGATGCGATCAAGATTGGGATGCTGCATGATGCCGACATCATCGGCCATGTTGACGAGGCGCTGGACCATGTGCCCAATGCGGTGCCGATCGTGCTCGATCCCGTGATGCTCTCCACCTCCGGCGCGGCATTGATCGCACCAGAAGCGGTTGAGGAATTACGCCAGCGCCTGTTCCCTCGCGCCAGTTTGCTCACGCCCAATATCCCGGAACTGGAAAGCCTCATTGGCCGAAATTTTGGCAATTTTGTCGAGGTGGGTGAGGCGGCAGAAGAACTGTCGGGCGAATATGGCACGGCGGTACTGGCCAAGGGCGGGCATACGGAAGATGCGCGGATCATTGATGTGCTGGTCGTGCCCGGCCAGCGCGCGGTTTCCTTCAACCACGCTCGGATCGACACGGTGCATACTCATGGCACAGGCTGCACGCTGTCATCGGCCATCGCCACCCTGCTGGGATATGGCCAGCCGCTGGAACATGCCGTGCGTCTGGGGCGTGAATTCGTGCGCCGCGCAATTGAGATGGCACCCGGATTTGGCGCAGGCAATGGCCCGCTGGGTCATCAGGCGGTGCGCGGCGGATAAGCTACCGCGTTACACGAGCTCCTAACATTCAAGCCCATAAAACTCCTGGATCGCACACCAAGCCTCGCCAGCCGTTTCGCACCAGTGGAACAGGTCCAGATCCTTTTGGGAGATCGTGCCTTCCTCGGCAATCGCTTCAAAATCGACCACGCGGTTCCAGAATTTCTTGCCGAACAGCAGGATCGGGATCGGCTTCATCTTGCCGGTCTGGATCAGGGTCAACAGTTCGAACATCTCGTCAAAAGTGCCGAACCCGCCGGGGAACACCGCCACCGCGCGCGCGCGCAGCAGGAAATGCATCTTGCGTAGGGCAAAGTAATGGAACTGGAAACTGAGATAGGGCGTTACATAGGGGTTGGGCGCCTGTTCATGCGGCAAGACGATATTGAGGCCGATCGATTCCGCCCCTGCATCGCTTGCCCCGCGATTGCCTGCTTCCATGATCGAGGGACCGCCACCTGTGGTAACGACGAACTGGCGCTTGCCATCCTCGACAATCGCCTTTTCGCTGACCATGCGCGCCAGCTTGTATGCCTCGTCATAATATTTGGCCTTGTCAGCCAGGTTCTGCGCCACCTTCTTGTCGTGCTCGCTGCCATTGCTGGCAGCCTCGATAACAGCCTCTGCCTCATCAGGTGACGGGATGCGCGCAGAGCCATACATGACCATAGTGGAGCCCACGCGCGCCTCGTCCAGCAGCATTTCAGGCTTGAGCAATTCCAGTTGGAACCGCACCGGGCGCAACTCATCCCGCAACATGAATTCCGTGTCGCGGAAGGCCAGCTTATAGGCCGGATGCTGCGTTTGCGGGGTTTCGTGCTTGCCTGCATCGGCAAAGCCGGCTTCCTGCTTGGCGTGATAGAATTTGTGGCCTGCCAGGCCATTCTTCGAAGTTTTATCGTTCATTACCATGTCACTAGGCCCAGCGACGGCGACGAGCAAGTTCGATCGCGCGCGAAGCAAGGTCACGCTCTGCAACAGTGCTGGATGAAAATGGATGCCCCGTGAGGATTCGAACCTCAATTGACGGAGTCAGAGTCCGTAGTCTTACCATTAGACGACGGGGCAATACCGGCACGGGGCGCGTAACCCCGGGCGAGAGGGCGTGCATCTAGTTTCGCAGGCACGCAAGGTCAAGTGCGTCATGCGTAACAAACTTGCCCTCAATCGCACCACAGGCTAGCATCGGCCCCAAGTCCTCGTGCCGCATGGGTACGAGAGGAAAAGAAAGTATTGAAATGGCGGATTATTCTCCGCCGGACAGCCAAAATAGGGCTGGAAAGAAGAGGGGCGGCAAGTCCGGCAAGGTAGCCGATTTCCGCTACAAGCGTCCCTCCCGGCCCAAAGATAATAGCCCTGCGCAGCGGGGGAATCAGCGCACACGCGCGGCCAGTGCCGCGCAAAACCACAATCAGCACGAAGCCTGTACGCAGAGCCAGACCCGGCCTGCGCCCTTCCGCCACACACCCCATCCGCGCCAGGCCTATGCCGCGCTGGATCTGGGTACGAATAATTGCCGCCTGCTGATTGCGCGCCCCTCAGGCGAGAATTTCACCGTGATCGATGCCTTCAGCCGGGTGGTGAAGCTGGGCGAAGATCTGGCACGCACCGGGCGGCTGAGCGATGCGGCCATGGACCGCACCGTCAATGCGCTGAACGTCTGCGCTGAGAAATTGCGCCGCCGTAATGTCTTTCTCGCCCGGTCGGTTGCGACAGAGGCATGCCGCCGTGCCGCAAATGGTGCCGAATTTATCGAGCGGGTAAAGCGCGAAACCGGCATAGTGCTGGACATTATCAGCGCGCAGGAAGAGGCGCGGCTGGCGGTACTGGGCTGTCATATCCTGCTGGAACAGGGAAATGGCCCAGCCGTGATCTTCGATATTGGCGGCGGATCGACAGAGTTGGTGTTGCTGGACCATGGCGGGCCGGTGCCGCGCATTCTTGATTGGCAGAGCGTACCGTGGGGCGTTGTTTCGCTTACTGACACGGTGGGCCGAACCGGTAATAAGACCGAGGACAGGCAGGACCGCTATACCCGCATGCGCCAGATAGTGCGTGACAGCTTCGCCCCCTTTGGTGAAAGAGTCGCTACCGCTTCGAAAGAGCAGGAAATCCGCCTGCTGGGCACCAGCGGGACGGTGACGACGCTGGCCAGCCTGCATCTGGAGCTGCCGCAATATGACCGCAAGGCCGTGGATGGCCTGATCGTCCCGGCAGATGCCATGCGCGACATCAGCGCGCGGCTTTCATCCATGTCACGACAAGAACGTAGTGAGCTGCCCTGTATCGGAAATGATCGGTCCGAACTGGTGGTGGCGGGGTGTGCCATTCTGGAATCGATCATGGACATCTGGCCTGCACAAAGGCTGGGCGTGGCCGACCGCGGCATACGCGAAGGCATCTTGCGCAGCCTGATGGCTGAGCAGATCGGCAGCCCCAATATTGACCATACCGCTGCTGACGCCGGACCTGCCGCATGAGTCGGTCTGGCCGCAACCCTGACAAGCGCGTGAAGACCGCGCGTGGGCGCACAGCATCCTCCACCCGCTGGCTGGAGCGACAGCTGAATGACCCCTATGTCAAACAGGCCAAGGCAGAGGGTTATCGCAGCCGTGCAGCCTATAAGCTGATCGAACTGGATGAGCGTTTTTCCTTGATTCGCGGGGCCAAGCGGGTGGTCGATCTGGGCATTGCACCGGGCGGCTGGACACAGGTTGTGCGCAAACTGGCGCCCAAGGCCGCCATTGTCGGCATCGACCTGCTGCCAACGGACCCGATTGAGGGCGCAACAATTCTACAGATGGATTTCATGGCAGATGAAGCGCCAGCCGCATTGCAGGCAGGGCTGGACGGGGCGCCCGATCTGGTGATGTCAGATATGGCTGCCAATACGGTCGGTCACAAGCAGACCGACCATTTGCGGACCATGGGATTGGTGGAGGCCGCCGCCTGGTTCGCCATCGAAAATCTGGAAAAGGGCGGCACTTTCCTGGCCAAAGTGCTGGCAGGCGGGACCGATACCGAATTGCTGGCACTGCTGAAAAAGCACTTCAAAAGCGTGAAGCATGCAAAACCCCCCGCCAGCCGCAAGGGGTCATCCGAATGGTATGTGGTTGCTCAGGGGTTCAAGGGGGCAGAATAGCCCCCTCAATCGGGTCAACTCAGGCTGCTTCGTCAGCCGGTGCATCACCCTCAACCGCAGCAGCATCGTCAGCAAGTACTTCAGCTGCCGGGGCAGCCGGGCTCGGCAGAGCCGGACCGCCGCCATTTTGAAGCAGGTACAACATCATATTGGCGCGATCTTCTGCCTTGGAAAGTCCAGCAAAGCTCATCTTCGTGCCATTGGCAAAGCCGCGCGGGCTCTTCAGCCACTCATCCATATTTTCATAGGACCAGTCGCCCCCATGATCCGACAGTGCGCCGCTATAGGCAAAACCGGCAACGTGGCTGCCAATCGGCTTGCCCATCACGCCAAACAGATTGGGGCCAATGCCATTGGCACCGCCCTGTGCCGCTGTGTGGCATGCCATGCATTTAGCAAACAGCTTCTCACCCGCCGCCGCATCGCCAGTGGCCAGCAGAGTGGCGAGGTCCGGACCGCTGGCCGCTCCGCCTTCTGATTCGGCACCTTCGATAACGTAACCCAGCGTTTCGGGCCGTTCGTGTTTGTCCGCGTGGAAAAACTTGCCGCTCAGTACGGAAAGACTCAGCGCAACGACGCCCGAAAACAGCACCCAGCCAGCGATAGTGTTGAAACGATTTTCCATGATGAGATGTGATCCGCGATTAAGCCTGTCTCTATTCGCGCGTCGCTCTAGTCGCGGTGCGGCGCTGGCGCAAGGGTGATGGTGCGACTATTAGCGTATAGTACGCAATCAGGCTTGCGGTGTGCCCTTCGCGCGGATAGCAGGCCCAAGCGATGCACAGCTTTCCTGCCCCCGCCATGGCCATGGTTGAAACCATGCGCGAATCGGCCGCCGCCGATCCTGCCCGCGCGATTGCCTTCCAGGGCTCGCCGGGGGCCAATTCGCACCGTGCCGCGATGGAGGCATGCCCCGAATGCCTGCCCTTGCCCTGCTTCAGCTTTGCCGATGCGCTGGAGGCGGTGAAGAATGGTGATGCGGGTTGTGCGATCATCCCGATTGAAAATTCGCAACATGGGCGTGTGGCGGATATCCATTTTCTGCTGCCTGAAAGCGGGCTGTATATCGTCGGCGAATATTTCATGCCGATCCATCATGCGCTGATGGCGCTGGGCGACGGCCCGTTCAAGGTCGCCTACAGCCACCCGCAGGCACTGGGTCAATCGCGCAATTTCCTGCGCGAACGCGGGATCGTACCGCTAAGCCATGCCGATACGGCTGGCGCCGCAGCCTATGTGGCGGAACGAGGCGATCTGGACGTGGCGTCAATTTCACCGCCCGTGGCAGCCGAACTTTATGGCCTCAAGATTATCGAGAATAATGTCGAGGATTCGCCTGATAATATGACGCGCTTCGTCATACTGGCGCGCAGACCGATCGATCCTGCAGCGCTCAAGGGCGAAGATGCAATCACCACCTTCATTTTTGAAGTGCGCAATATCCCGGCCGCCTTGTACAAGGCGATGGGCGGTTTTGCGACCAATGGCGTCAATATGACCAAGCTGGAAAGCTATCAAAAAGGCGCCAGCTTTTCCGCCACCACATTCTATGCCGATATCATCGGCGCACCGGGGGCCCCGGCGGTGGACCGCGCGCTGGAAGAACTGGCCTTTCACTGCAAGGAACTGCGCATCCTGGGCACCTATCGTCAGGCACGCAAACGCGGCTGAGCGTGATTGCGTGTCATGCAGCGGGCATGATCGCGCAACCCATTGTTCACATAATGGTGGCCATATAGGTCAAGTGCTTCACAAGGTTTGGCAAATTCTGCTGCGCCTGCTTGCGCCAACCCATGCGAGATGCGAACAGTTGAGTTGATGACAACGGGATCGGGTTCTTCCTCGCCGCAACAGGGCACTGATGTGTCAAGCAGCTGGCGCGAATTGCGCAGCGACAGCGATATCCAGTTCGACCCGGTCACCATCCCGCCCCAACCACCGCGCGAACCCGGTGTCTTTGAGCGGTTTATGCTCTGGCTGGGCGAACAGATTGGCGATCTGGCCGGTTATTTCGGGTCAAGCTGGTTCTGGGTGAAGTGGGTGCTGGTTGCACTTCTGGTGAGCGCCGTTCTGTTTCTGCTCTATCGCCTGGCCGAACCCTATCTGGGCTGGCGAAGAAAAACAGCCGAGGCGAAGGAGCCAGAGGAATGGCGACCTGACCAGCAAGCCTCCGTCGCCCTTCTGGAAGAGGCAGACCGGCTGGCGGCAGAGGGGCGCTTTGACGAGGCGACGCATTTGCTGCTCCATCGCAGCGTCAGCCAAATTGCAGCCGTGCGGCCCGACTGGGTCGAACCATCCAGTACCGCGCGCGAACTTTCGGCGCTGCCTGAACTGCCTGATGCCGCCCGCAATGCCTTTGGCGTGATTGCCGAGAGGGTAGAACGCAGCACCTTTGCCCTGCGCAGCCTTAACCGCGACGATTGGGAGGAGGCGCGTCGCGCCTATGCCGATTTTGCGCTGGAACGCATTGCAGGTCGGCAGTTGGGCAGGGGTGCAGCATGAGCGCACGCGCCGCCAGCCCATTCGCCACGCGGACCGTATTGCTGATCGTGCTGTTCGGCGCGCTGACATTCCTCGCCTTGCTATATGCCATCGGCGCGGGCGAAACCGGGCCTCGTGGCAATGATGGGCGCGCCCATGCGGCGGCCAATGGCCTCAACGGTTATTCGGGCCTTGCCAAATTGGCGGAGTTGGAAGGGTTTGATGTCACCCTGTCGCGCAGCAAGGGGCAATATACAACTGCCAGCCTGCTGGTACTGACCCCGCCGCAATATATGGTGGATGCAGAGGAATTCTCGGAAATCCTCGAAAAACGGCAATATATGGGCCCAACGCTGGTGATCCTGCCCAAATGGTATGCCACCCGCCTCCCGCAGAAATTACCCGATGAGGTGAAGGGTAAGGTCAAGAAGGGATGGGTGCGGTTGATGGAGGCATCCTCGCCGACATGGACGGCGTACCTGCCCGAACCCTATGCGTTCGAGAGCACGGAACATAACACGAAGGGCAAGCCACTGGTCTGGTCCGGCATGGGGATCAGTGGTGCATTGCCCGACAAGAACTCGCTGGCGGCTGTTCCCACCGTTGCTCAGGATATTCTGGTTGAGGATGCCGAAGGCGGCGTTCTGGCGCTGGAAGTACTCGGCGAAGATGGCAGCGATTTTTACGACAATTCCTGGCCCGTCACCTTCATTGTCGAACCCGATCTGGTCAATAATTATGGTCTGGCCAAATCCGCCAATGCCGCGCTGGCAGTGGAGTTGATACGGCACACATCCTATGATGACGAATTGCCGATAGTATTCGACCTGACACTGAATGGCTTTGGCGGGACGACCAATCTTCTCACTCTCGCCTTTCAGCCACCCTTCCTTGCCGCCACGCTCTGCTTCATTCTGGCTCTGTTCGTGATTGGATGGCGTGCATTCCGCCGCTTTGGTGCCGCTGCTGCGCAAGGTCCGGCCATCGCCTATGGCAAGCGGCAATTAGTGACGAATGGCGCTGGTCTGATCCTGCGCGCGCGCCGTTTCAACCTGCTGGCAGAGCCCTATATCGCGCTTTCCGCCCGCCGTCTGGCGCATCAGCTGGGTCTGACCCGGCCCGACCCGGCCGCGATTGACGCGGCATTGGCCGCCCGCCTGACGGACGAACTGCCCTTTACCCATCGGGCAAAGGCCATGCGCCGCGCCCATTCCCAATCCGATATTTTGCGCGCAGCTGATGCGCTGAAAGAGCTTGAGAGGAAACTGACCACATGAGCATGACATTGGACCAGCTGCGCGATTTGGCCAGCGCGATCCGTACCGAAGTGAGCAAAGCTATCGTCGGGCAGGATGATGTGGTGGAACAGCTGCTGGTGGCCATGGTCAGCCAGGGGCATGTTCTGCTGGAGGGGCCGCCGGGCACCGCCAAGACGTTCCTGGCGCAGAGCTTCGCCACAGCATTGGGCCTCGATTTCGGGCGCATCCAGTTCACGCCCGACCTGTTGCCGGGCGATATTCTGGGGTCGAACCTGTTCAACTTCCAGACCAGCCAGTTCACACTGACACGCGGCCCCATTTTCTGCGAGCTGTTGCTGGCCGATGAGATCAACCGTACCCCGCCCAAAACGCAGGCCGCGTTGCTGGAAGCGATGCAGGAACGCCGCGTGACGCTGGATGGCGAAACGCATGCGCTCGGCGATCGTTTTATGGTGATGGCGACGCAAAACCCGATTGAAAACCAGGGCGTCTATCCGCTACCTGAGGCGCAGCTGGACCGCTTCCTGTTCAAGCTGCTGGTTCCCTATCCGGCGTTGGAAGAGGAAGCCGCCATCGTCCAGCGGTTTGGCCAGCGACAGGGCCCGCCCCGCCCTGCTGACCTGGGTGTGAGCGCCGTGGCCGATGCCGCGAAACTGGCTGAAGCCAGCGCTGCGATTGACCAGGTGACCGTGGCCAAGGAAATCGTCGATTATGTCGTGCGGCTGGTGCGCGCCACGCGCGGCCATGCCGAACTGTCCGTAGGGGCCAGCCCGCGCGCGGCGGTGATGCTGGCCAATGCATCCCGCGCCCGCGCCGCGCTGCAGGGCCGCGATTATGCGATTCCCGACGATGTAAAAGCACTGGCCGTGCCGGTTTTGCGCCACCGCCTGACACTGAGCCCGGCGGCGGAAATCGAAGGCCGCAATGTGGAAGATCTGGTGGCCGAACTGGTCGAAGGGACGGAGGCACCGCGTTAATCGCATGCGCTGGCGACTGCCATCTCTGCCCATCGTACCCACGGAGCGGACCGCATGGATCGCGGCCATTGCCGCGCCTGTGGCGCTGGTACTGGCCGCGATTGCACCCGCGCTGTGGTTCGCCGCACCGCTGGCCATGCTGTTGGTGCTGGGGCTGGTCATGCTGGACGCATTGCTGGCAGGCCCGGTGGACGAATGGCTGGTGATCGCGCCTGCCGATACCGAAGTGGGCGAGCCAACCGGCATGGGCATGACCGCGCAATTTGGCGAGGCTGGCAGGCCGCGTGAGGTGGATGGCGCGCTGGTATTTGACCCCAGGCTGGGCGATCAGGGGCGTGCGACCGTTCAGCTCAACCCCACCGGGAACACCAGCCAATGGCGCGGCGAGGTGGAGGTCACACCCAACCGCCGCGGCACCGCACCTGTTACGCAAAGCTGGCTGCGCTGGTCCGGCCCGATGGGCTTGGGTGCGCGCCAGCAGAGCCGCACGCTCGATCAAGTGGTACGCATCTGGCCCGATCTTTCTGCCGTACGCAGCCGCGAATTGCAGACCTTCCTGCGCGATGCGCAATTCGGCCTGATCGCGCGGCGCATTCGCGGCGAAGGCACACAGTTTGAGGCGCTGTCCGAATTTGAACCCGGCATGGATCGCCGCCGGATCGACTGGAAGGCCAGCGCGCGACACACGCGGCTCTATGCGCGCGAGAATGAATCCGAACGCAACAATCAGATCGTCTTCGCCTTTGATTGCGGGCAGGCCATGTGTGAACCGGTGGACGGATTGCCCCGGATTGACCGGGCGATTTCCGCTGCGCTGACCGCAGCCTATGTCGCATTGAAATCGGGCGACCGTGCGGCTTTGTTCGGCTTTGCCCAGCGGCCCGAAGTGATGACGCCGTTTGTTGCCGATGCGCGCAACTTCCACCGCCTGCAAAGCGCCGCGGCAGAGCTGGATTACCATTATGCCGAACCCAATTTCACTCTGGCGCTGGCGACGCTAACCGCACGGCTCAAACGCCGGTCGCTGATCGTGCTGTTTTCCGATTTCACCGATCTGACGGCGGCAGAACTGATGGTGGAAAGCATCGGGCGGCTAGTCGACCGCCATCTGGTGCTGTTCGTGACCATTGCCGATTGCGAGCTGGATGAATTTACCAGTGCCGAACCTGGCGATCTGGCCGTGCTGGCGCGCAGCGTCACCGCCGATGCATTGGCCCGCCAACGCGCGCTGGTGCTGCAACGGCTGCGGCGGCTGGGGGTCGATGTGATCGAGGCACCGTGGGACCAGATCGGTACCGGCCTGATTGACCGTTACTTCGAAATCAAACGTAGCGAGGCAATCGGATGAAAGCCCCCGCCCTTTCCCGCTGGTTTGGCAAGTCGGACATTGCCGCCCCGCCCGATATTGAAAGCGCCGCCCTGCGATCTGACCGTTTTCGGCTGGAACGCGAAGGGGATTGGACCCGGCTGGAAGATATATTGAAGCGCATGGAGCGTGGATCTTTGCGCGGTATTTCCGATGATGATCTGCTGGCGCTGCCCGTGCTCTATCGCACCGCAGCCTCCAGCCTTTCGGTGGCGCGAGAGACCTCGCTCGATGCCGCCACGCTCACCTATCTGGAATCGCTGGTGCAGCGGGCATGGTTCCAGGTCTATGGCCCGCGCAAAGGGCTGGTGGGCTGGCTGCGCAGCTTCCTGTTCGGCGGCTGGAGCCGCGCCGTGCGCGAAATCTGGCTGGATATCTGCATTGCGCTGGCCGTGATGGTGGCCGGCGCGATTGTGGGCTGGCTGCTGGTCGATCAGGATGAGGAATGGTATTTCCGACTGGTCCCCAGTCAATTTGCCGATACCCGCGTGCCCGGTGCCACGCGCGAACAATTGCAGCAGGCGCTGGCCGTGCACAATGAAACGGGCGGATTGTCCTATTTCGCGGCATCGCTTTTCAGCAATAATGCCGGGGTGGCGATCATGGCCTTCGCCCTGGGTTTTGCCTTCGGCATCCCATCGCTGATGTTGCTGGTGCATAATATGGCGGTGATGGGCGCAATGCTGTGGCTGTTTGCCGGACAAGGCCTGACGCTGGAATTTGCCGCATGGCTTTCCGTCCATGGCACGACCGAATTGTTCGCCATATTGCTGGCAGGTGCGGCGGGGCTGCATATTGGCCGGTCGATGGCCTTCCCCGGAACCCGCCCGATCCTGAACGCCGCAGCCGAGGCTGGGCGGCGCAGCGCATTGGTGATGACGGGGGTAGTGCTGATGATGGTGGTGGCCGCCATGCTGGAAGCTTTCCCGCGTCAGCTGGTGGGCGGCACCTATGACCGATTGCTGATTGGAGGCACATTGCTGTCACTATGGCTCGCCTATTTCTTCGCCTATCGCCCGCGCCGCCGGGGGGATGAGGGATGAGCAACGCCGCTGCCCTGCCCGCCGGCATGATGGATAAGCGACGGCGAGTGATGATCACGCCCGAAGGGGTGGCCGTGCCCATCACCGTGGCATCGCGCGGGTCACGGGTCGGCGCGTTGATCCTGGATTTCATGATCCTCTATTTCGGGATGCTGATCGTCTTCCTGCTGCTGGTATGGGCGGTTGGCGGGCTGATGGGTGACATTATCGACGGCGCAGATGAACAGATATCAGGCGCGGCGGAATTCCTGCTAGTGGTGATGATCCTGGCGATATTCATGGTCCGCCATGGCTATTTCCTGGCGATGGAACTGGGGCCGCGCGGCGCAACCTGGGGCAAGCGTATCACCGGCATTCGCGTGGCCGCGCGCGATGGCGGGCGGCTGACGGCAGAGGCGGTGATTGCGCGCAATCTGATCCGCGATATTGAATTATTCATGCCGCTGGTGTTCCTGATGGTGGCACCCACAGGTGAGGCTGGCGCGGCGGGCATTGCCGGCGCGGCGTGGTTCCTGATGTTCATGGCCTTCCCCTTCTTCAACAAGGATGCGATGCGCGCGGGCGATGTCATCGCGGGCACCTGGGTGGTGGAGGCTCCGCGCACCAAGCTGGCCGATCTCATCACCACACGCGACAATGCGCAGGGCGGCAGTATGTTGACCGGCACACGCTATGAATTTGGCGAGGCGGAACTGGGCATTTATGGCGAGCATGAATTGCAGACACTGGAGCGGGTGCTGCGCGGTGGCAGCGATGAATCGATCATCGCGGTGCACGAAACCATCTGTCGCAAAATTGGCTGGGAACCGGGTGCTGGTGACGAGCGCGCATTCCTGGAGGCATTCTACGCCCAATTGCGCGCGCGGCTGGAGGGCGAAATGCGCTTTGGCCGCCGCAAGAAAGACAAGTTTTCGTGACTGCGTACCGCATCGTGCCTGACGATCTGACGACGCCCGCCGTGCTGGACCTGCTGCAATTCCATCTGGATGAGATGTATCAATGGTCCCCACCCGAAAGCGTCCATGCCATGCCCACTGAACGGCTGCGGGCACCCGATGTCAGCTTTTTCGCCGCATGGGATGGCGAGGCACTCGCCGCTGTCGGCGCGCTGAAGAAACTGGGCGATGGACGTGGCGAGCTGAAATCCATGCGCGCTGTGCCTGCATATCGCGGCAGGGGCGCCGGTGAGGCAATTCTGCTGCATCTGCTGGCAGAAGCTCAACAACGCGGCTGCCGCTGGCTGGGGCTTGAAACCGGGCGACCGGCACCTTTTCTCCCCGCCCGGCGTCTATATGAAAAGCACGGCTTTGCTGAATGCGCACCGTTCGGCGATTATATGCCCGATGATTTCAGCCTGTGCATGGAGCGCGAATTATGACGCCTGACAGACGCAAATTCCTGGCGGGCACTGCGGCTCTGGCAGCATCAGCCTGCGTCCCCATCGACACCAGCCTGCCGGGGCGTCTGACCGCGAAGCTGCGCGTAATCGAGGCGGCGAGCGGGGGCACGCTGGGCGTGAGCTTTTATGACACGGCCAGCGGGGCGAGCATGGGCCTGAACCGGTCCATGCGCTTTGGCCATTGTTCATCGTTCAAATTCTCACTGGCCGCCATGGTGCTCTATCTCGATCAGCAGGGCTTGCTGGATGCCAGCGCACATATACGCTGGAGCGCGGACGAATTGATGTTCAATTCCCCCTTCACAGCAGAACGTCTTGAGCAGGGTGCGACGCTGTTGGAATTGGCCGAAACAGCGCAAAAATCCAGCGACAATGCTGCTGCCAATATCCTGCTGCGGCAAGTCGGCGGCCCGGAAGGTATGACACAATTCTGGCGCGATATTGGCGATACGATCAGCCGTCTCGACCGCTACGAGCCAGAGGTCAACAATGTGCCTGCAGGAAAAGAACGCGATACCTCCACTCCGGACGCCATGGCGCGCACCGTGGCGCGGTTGGCGTGGGGCGACGTGCTGAGTGATGAACCACGCGCCCTGCTGCGGCAATGGATGGCGGACACCCAAACGGGCGCGCGGCGTGTACGGGCGGGGTTGCCCGATGGCTGGACCGCTGGCGACAAGACCGGCACTTCGATCTGGCCCGATAATGCCGCACAGTATGTCGATATTGGCTGGGTCCAGGCACCTGATCGCGAGCCGGTATGCTTTGCGACCTATTTCCGCAGCGATGCCCAGCAAGGGGGCATCAGCCCGCAATCGGAAGCAGTGCTGGCCGAAGTGGGCAAGGTGCTGGCTGATTTTGCGCTGAACGGGGTGAGCTAGCTTCGCAACCCGACAATCATGCCTTCCGCCAGCCAGTGCCCCAGAAACTGACCCGCCTGCGTGATCGCCTGTTCAATACCCAATTCATCGCTGAGTATTTCACACAATTCGCCGTAACTGGCACCAGCCTGCATAGTGGCAAAGGCACGGCCTTCCAAAGCGCTGACCAAGGTGAAGGTGGACCGCTCACCCTCTCGCCAGACGATACAGGCAGCCGGCTGATCTAACGGAGTGACTTCCACGCCACTTGCGTCCTCATCCGCCAGATGCTGCCAGATCGCGCGCAGATCATAGCGCACAATGCAACAGCTGGCTCCGGATTGGAATGCCAGCCGCAAGCCAGCCCAATCCTCCTCTCCAAATTCGGCAGTAGCAGAGGAAAATCCCGCCGAATCCAACGGCGTCACGTCGGCCGCAGTAAACACGTCCAGCATCGCGCCTTCCAGCCATACAAGTTCGCCCACCTCGGGATCGCCCGCAAACAGCTCCGCACATGTAGCATCAAAGCCGATACCAACATCATCCAGCGTCCAGCTGACAGGCGGGTGGCTAATCACATGATGGGCGGCGGCGCGCCCAAAGGCATCTGCCCCTACCCAACGTTCGGTCCGTTCGAATGTGGCGCGCAGCGCATCCACCAGCGCCCTGCGATAATTGTTGCGATAGACCGCCATTCCCGCCGCATGGCGCGCACCCCACCCATCGGGCAGAGGCGATTCATCATCCAGAACCTGCGCCAGAAAGGCGGATTGCAGTTCGGCCAATGGCGGTGTCTGGGAAACAGTCATGCGGCCATACCCTGTTTCGCCTCGGCAGCAAGCCGGCGCGCGCCATCCAGCTCTGCCAGCAAATCAGCCAGTGGCGGAATCTTGTCATCGCGTTCGATCATGGTCGCAACCGGCTGCGGCAGCAGGCGCATGGCATGGGCGTAGAGTTCCCATACCTCGTCACACACCTCGTGGTCATGGGTGTCGATTATTATCTCGCCGGGTGTATGCCCCGCCAGATGGATTTGCCGCACCCGGTCCAGCGGCACTCCGGCGATGTAATTGCGCGCATCAAAGCCGTGGTTGCGCGCACTGACATAGATATTGTTGACGTCGAGCAGCAGGTAACAGCCCGTACGGCGCGCCATTTCGGCAATAAATTCCCACTCGCGCATCTCATCCTGCGGGAAGGTGAGATAGCTGGACGGATTTTCGATCAGCATAGCGCGACCCAGATGGTCCTGCGCGCGGGCGATATTGGCGCAAACGACCTCCAACGCCTCTTCCGTCAGCGGAAGTGGCAACAGGTCATGGCTGTTATGCGCGCTGGTGCGGGTCCAGCACAGATGGTCTGACACGAAGAGCGGGGCAATCCGTCGTTCGAGCCGTTTCAGTCGATCGAGAAATTCGCGATCCAGCCCCTGGGCAGAACCCACCGACATAGAAACGCCATGCAGGATCACCGGCAATTTCTCGCGCACCTCGTCCAGAATACGCAAAGGTCGCCCACCATCGACCATGTAGTTCTCGCTGATCACCTCAACGAAATCGACCGGCACATTACGCTCAAGAAAATCTGCGTAATGCGTCCGGCGCAGGCCAAGGCCAAAACCGTGAAAGGGGGTGATTCTGGTCATAGCCTATCCTGCAACAAGGGAATGATGGCCCGGCACTTTGGGGGTCCGTGGATCAAGGGAGTGCCGAGCCATCAGGGCGATCTGGACGGGTTAGCCAAGATCGCCGATCGTGCCGCCCTTGCTCAAGCATTCGCCAGCCTTCATCGCCTTGAAGCCGTGGCCCTTGCAGCCGTTCTGGCCCTTGCAGGCGTGTTCAGCGGTGGCGCAGTCAGACTGGCCCTTGCAGCTATGCACGCCGTAACAATGCACTGTGTCATCAGCGCCGATGGCGCGGCCATTGCTGCCAGCGGGGGCGTCTGCCGCAAAGGCAGCGGCAGAGGACAAGGCGATTGCAGCGGCGGCTGCGGCAAAGGACATTTTGCGGGTTTCGATGTTCATGGGATTCTCCAGGATTGAATAGCGGGGCCCGTCGATGCGGACACAGGAGAGTTCGAGGGGGCGTTGGCCAAGGTTACAGCCCTGCCATTTTTTTCGTCCGCGCCGAAATTTTCACAAAAGTTGTAACCAGCGATGCCTTGCCCGCGAATTGGCAAGCAGCAGTGGCAAGAAACCACAGCGCAAATTTCAAACCCCTTCTCTTGTGGAGTTACAAATGAACAAGCAATCTCTCGCTCAATTCGCTGGTCTGGCCCTGTCGGCCGGCATAGCCGCAGGCCTTGCTGCCGCACCTGCCCAGGCCGCCCAGGCAATGGAAAAATGCTATGGCGTGGCCAAGGCTGGCCAGAATGATTGCGCCGCCGGCCCCGGTACCAGCTGTGCGGGCACATCCACCCGTGATTACCAGGGTGATGCCTGGAAACTGGTCAAAGGTGGAACCTGTGAAAGCATTTCCACACCCAAGGGTAAGGGTTCGCTGAAGCCGATCAAACGCTGATCGGCGCAGCCACGCAATCAAGCCAATAGGTGGGATATGGGCAATCTGGTTTCACTTTATCAACGCGCCGTGGCGCTGGCATCCAGCCAATGGGTTGAAAGCATTGCGCTGTTCATCACCCGGCTGGCGCTGGCGGGAATATTCTGGCGGTCAGGCAGGACGAAAGTGGCCGAAGGGAGCTGGCTGCAGGTCAGTGATACCACGCAATTCCTGTTTGAAAGCGAATATGCAGGTGTACCCATTCCAGCTGCTCTGGCCGCGCCCATGGCGCTCTATGCTGAAACGTTGTTCCCCATCCTGCTGGTACTGGGTCTGGCTACGAGGCTGTCAGCCGCGGCGCTGCTGGGAATGACACTGGTAATCCAGTTCTTCGTCTATCCCGATGCGTGGTGGAGCGTGCATGTCGCATGGGCTGCCATGGCCAGCATGCTGGTGGTGCGTGGTGGTGGTATGCTTGCGCTCGACACCCCAATCGCGGCAAGATACGCTAAATGATCGCGGATGAGGCAACCCTTTCCCGCCTGATGGCGAAGGCGCAGCACGGCGATAAGCCCGCCTATAATGTGCTGTTGTCAGAGGCGGGCATGTGGCTGGAACGTTATTTCCGCCGCCGCGTGCCCCCGCATCAGCAGGATGATCTGGTGCAGGATGTGCTGATGGCGCTCCATACCAAACGCGCCACTTATGATCCCACGCGCCCCTTCCTGCCATGGCTGGCAGCGATTGCCCGCTATCGCTGGATAGATCATCTGCGCAAGGTTTACCGAACAGAGACTGATCTGCTGAAAGAAGGGGACGCGATTGAGGATAGCGGGGAAGATGTGATCGCAGCCCGCGTCAGCCTGGAACGGCTGTTCGTGCATTTGCCGGAAGGACAGGCAGAGGCGATCGAACTGGTCAAGATTGAAGGCCATTCGATCCGTGAAGCAGCAGAGCAGACCGGCCAGAGCGAAAGCCTGGTCAAAGTAAATATCCATCGCGGGCTAAAAAAACTGTCCGCGCTTGTCGAGAAGGCAGAGTAAAATGACCCGTGCCCGTGAAGGTATGATCGCCAGCCTGACTGAAGATCTGGCCCCAGTGCGCAGTTTCCGCCTCCGCGATGGGTTGGTTGTCGCTGGCATTGCTGCGCTGCTGTCACTGGCAGGCGTGGCATGGATCAAGGGGCTGTGGATGGGCGCATACCAAGGTGACGCCACACCATTTTTCTGGATCACCAACGGGTTGCTACTGCTGCTAGGCTGCGCCAGCACGCTGGCAGTGGTCAAAATGGCATCGCCCCATGTGGGCAATAGTCACGAGACACCCAAATGGGCGACGGCCATGGTCGGCGTCTTGCCGTTGGCGGCTTTTATCAGCCTGATCCCGCGACAAGACCCCATTGGCGCGATTACCGATCCGGCATCCTCTCACTGCATGGTGGATTCGCTGACAGCATCGCTGCTGGTGGCGGCAGCATTGGTGCTGTGGCTGCGGCGCGGTGCGCCTGTTTCGCTCAATGCGGCGGGCTGGCACACTGGCCTTGCGGCGGGCGCGCTGGGCACAGTGATCTATGGCCTATCTTGCTCGCTCGACACCATGGTGCATCTGGGCGTGTGGCATATTCTGCCGATTGTGATTGCTGCTGTGGTTGGGCGGCTGATTGTGCCGCGCCTAATCAAATGGTGATGGCGATCAAAGCCACTTCCATTTCCAGAACAGGAACAGTTGCATCGCCATAATGGCGGTGCATATCCCCACCACTATCCAGAACCCGTCGGGATCTGACATGCCCGGCAACCCACCCACATTGATGCCGAGCAGGCCGGTGAGAAAGCCCAGCGGCAGGAAGATCGCGGCGACAATCGTCAGCAGGTAATTGGTCCGTTCATTGCGCGCGATGGAGCGGCCACGAATATCATCCATCAGCACCACTGCGCTTTCCTTGCTGATGTCCAGATCTTCCAGATAGCGCCGCAGCCGGTCGATAGATTCCGCAATTTCGCGCCGGTCATGCTCCTCAAACCATGACGGGGCATAACGGCTGATTGCCTCCAGCGCCTCATGCATCGGGCCCATATGACGTTTAAGGCCCAAACAGTTGCGGCGGATCGTCGCGATCTTTTCCAGTGCCTCTTCGGCATCGTCATCCGGGTCACGATGCTCCAGCGCATCCAGATGATCATTCATATCAACGATCGAACGGTTCATCCGGGTAATCATCGCCTCGGCAATTTCGGTGATCAGCGCGCCGCAATCGCTTGGCCCCACCTCACGCCGATCAATCATACTCAGCACATGACGCGGCGTCTGCAAAGGCAGGCGACGCAAGGTGACCAGCCGCTTGCCATCGCACCATAATTGCATCGACAGCATATCTTCCGGTTCGGCATCGGGGTGGAAATTGATGCCGCGCAAAGTCGCCACCAGCGTATCCCCTTCGCAAAAGGCGCGGGGACGGGTTTTGTCGCTGACCAGCAATTCACGCGTCGGTTCAGGAATCGATAGCTCCTCCAGCCATTCATCTACGCCGGGTCGATTGCGGCACAGGTGGACCCACAGCACCTCACCTTCGCCAGCCGGCTGCCAATGCCGCGCCTCATCCCAAGCAACCGGGCGTCCGGCACCGCACCCGTCAAGCACTCGCCCAAACAGCAGCGGGCCACTATCATCGCTTTCGTCGGTCTGTTGCAGCTGTTCGTCCATATGGGGACTTGAACGCGCAAACCGCACATTGTGCAAGTACCTCATGAACGCGGCTTGCGTGAAGCACCCATTCTGCCGCAGTCTGGCAGCATGGCGCCGCGCAAGCGGGACAGGAGAATTTTGACATGCGCAATCTGATTTCAGCCACCACGCTGGCCTGGGCCACTTTCGGTCTGACGCAGCCTGCATTGGCCGAGCATCACGAAGAATCACCAATTGCCGAAGCACAGACCCTGGATTGGGTCAGCATCAGCAATGCCCATACGCAAAAGCTGATTGATTTTGAGGCGCAGTTCAGCCCCGAATATGCTTCTGCTTCCGGTTATGATCAATATGACGGGTTGGTGGCAGACCTGTCTGCGGATCGTGATGCGCGTTATCTGGCAGGCGCCGAGAAACTGCGCGCTGAATTCGCCGCGGCGCTCGCCACCGAGATCGGCAAATATGTCCAGCAGGATCTGCAAATCCTGATCGGTTCGCTCGATCAGGATATCAAGGGAACCAAGCTGAATGACCAGCTGATGCTGGATTGGGTCGATGTGCCCGAACTGATGTTCTTCGGCATTTCGAACCTGCTGGAAGAGCAGAATTCGCCCGAGCGCCACGCCAAGGCGGTGGAGATGCTGCAACGCTATACTGGCACATATCCCGGCATTACGCCCATGGTGGACCTGTCCAAGGCGCGCTATTTGGCGAGCAGGGGCGACGGCAAGATCGCACCCTATGGTGTCGAACTGCGCGAAGCGGTGGCAAAATACCCCACCTATGCCGAGGGCATTCGTGAATTGTTCACCCGCTTCAAGGTGAAGGGCGCGGGCAAGGCACTGAAGGCGATGGACAAACAGTTCGCCGATTTCGGCAAATGGACCACGCAGAATGTCCTGCCCACGGCGCGCGACACCGCACAATTACCGCCCGAACTCTATGCCCTGCGGCTGGAGCGGGTTGGGATCGATATCGACCCCAAAGAGGCGATGAGCCGCGCGCGCCGCGGTTATTACGAATTGCGCAGCCAGATGGACGCGCTGGCCCCGCAGGTCGCGACGAAATTCGGCTTTGAAAAGACCGATTACATCTCAGTCCTGCGTGCGTTGAAGCAGCAGACCATCCCCAATGATGAAATCGAGGATTACTATCGCGGGGTGAATGCAGAGCTGGAAACCAAAATCCGCGAAAATCACATCGTCTCTCTGCCCGAATATGAACTGCTGATGCGCGTCGCCACCCCGGCTGAATCCGCCGCGCAACCTGCCCCGCATATGATGCCCCCCCGCCTGGTGGGCAATACAGGCGAGCGTGGCCAGTTCATCCTTACCACGGGCAACCCCACGGCTGGCGAGGGAGAGGCCTATGACGACTTCAATTTCCCCGCCGCCAGCTGGACGCTGAGCGCGCATGAGGCACGACCGGGGCATGAAATGCAGTTTGCCGCCCTCGTCAAACAGGGCGTGTCGCTTGCCCGCCTGCTCTACGCCTTCAACAGCGTGAATGTGGAAGGTTGGGCGCTCTATGCAGAGGCGGAAATGCTGCCGCACGAACCCATTGAAGGACAATTAATCGCGCTGCAATTTCGCCAGCTGCGCGCCGCGCGTGCAATGCTCGACCCCATGCTGAATATGGGCCTGATCAGCCGCGAGGATGCAGGCCGTGTTTTGCTGGATGAAGTTGGCCTGTCCAAGCCAATGGCAAAGCAGGAGCTTGATCGTTACACCTTCCGCATGCCGGGGCAGGCGGGCAGTTATTATTATGGCTATCGCAAACTGATTGACCTGCGGATCGAAACAGAGCTGGCGCTGGGTGAAAAGTTCAACCAGAACGCCTTTAATGATTTCCTTCTGTCACAGGGCATCATTCCACTGGAACTGATCGCCCAGGCGGTGCGAGAGGACTTTATTCCCGCGCAGCTGACGAAATAGAATGGTCGGCGGAAAACCGCCGATTTCCTAAGCCGTATCAGAGTGCTAGGGGGTGGACATGTCCAGCCCCCTCTTATCCCTGCGCCTCTGCCCCCATATTGGTCGTGGCATAACGCAATTGCGCGGCCCGTTATTCGGATATTGGACTATGTTCCATGTGTTCCATCCAGTAGGATTTCAGTCGTGAGTATGAACACCATCCGCCCCTGGCGCAGCATCATGCGCCGCCCATCGCGCCAGATCATGGTGGGCAATGTGCCGGTGGGTGGCAATGCACCGATCAGCGTGCAGACCATGACCAATACGCCCACAGAGGATGTGGCGGCCACCATCGACCAAATCCGCCGGTGCGAGGATGCAGGGGCGGATATTATCCGCGTATCCTGCCCGACCGAGGAATCGACCCGCGATTTCGCTCAGATCACCCGTGCAGCCAATGTGCCGATCGTGGCGGACATTCATTTCCACTACAAACGCGCGCTGGAAGCCGCCGATGCGGGCGCGGCCTGCCTGCGGATCAACCCCGGCAATATTGGATCGAGCGAGCGCGTGGCAGAGGTTGTGCGCGCGGCCAAGGCCAATGGCTGTGCGATCCGCATCGGGGTGAATGCGGGTTCTCTCGAAAAAGACCTGCTGGAAAAATATGGCGAGCCTTGTCCAGAGGCGCTGATCGAAAGCGCATTGGACCATATCAAGCTGCTACAGGACCATGATTTCCACGAATATAAGGTGGCGGTGAAGGCCAGCGACGTGTTCCTGGCAGTCGCAGCCTATCAGGGGCTGGCTGAAACGATCGATTGCCCGCTGCATCTGGGCATTACCGAGGCGGGCGGGCTGATCGGCGGCACGGTGAAAAGCTCCATCGGCATCGGATCGCTGCTCTGGGCCGGAATTGGCGACACGATCCGCGTCAGCCTGTCGGCCGAGCCTGAGCGCGAAGTGAAGGTCGGCTTTGAAATATTGAAAGCGCTGGGCCTGCGCACACGCGGGGTGCGAGTGGTTTCCTGCCCCAGTTGTTCACGCCAGGGCTTTGACGTGATCCGCACGGTGGAGGCGCTGGAGGCGCGGCTGGAGCATATCAAGACACCGATGAGCCTTTCTGTTCTGGGCTGCGTGGTCAATGGTCCGGGCGAAGCGCGTGAAACCGATATCGGCATTACTGGCGGCGGTAATGGCACGCATATGGTATACCTGTCCGGCGTGACAGATCACCATGTGGAAAGCGCGGATATGCTCGACCATATTGTTGAGCTGGTGGAAGCCAAAGCCGCCGAAATCGAAGCGGAGACGAACAATGCCGGACACACTGAAGCCGCTGAATGAACTGGAAGGGCTGGCAGGGCCAGGTGAAGTGGTGGCCGAGGAGCGCCGAAGCCTTGTTCCCGCAGGCGCGACCAAGGCATATTCAGCAGGTGCAATTGCTGCAGGCGCCTTTGCACTGGGTGCGCTGGCTGTAGGCGCTGTGGCGATAGGCGCCATGGCGGTGGGACGTATGGCAATCGGACGGCTGCGTATTCGTGACGCGCAGATTGACCGGCTGCGGGTCAAAAAGCTCGAAATCGGCGAAGATTGACGGCGCGTGGCTGAATTTGGGGAATTTGCGCCCCGCATTGCTCCGATTGGCGCGCTAATGATCGCAGAAATTACCCGGTTCATCGCAGCTGATAATTGAACATCAACGACAGCCTAAACCGGCTTGTGGTAGACAGAGAGAATATGAACAGGCGTGACATCTTGAAGGGCGGTATTCTGGCGGGTGCATCGCTGGCCATGCCTGCCCGCGTTTTCGCCGCCCCGCAGGCGGGCAGCGCACGTGACCGTGCCCTGTTCGAAATTGCCAAGCGTGAACTCGACCGTGCGGGCGATGTTATCTGGAAACGCGATATTGTGGGGATTGCCGATTATGGCCTCCATTCCGCCCTTCCGCGCTTCCACGTCGTCAATCTGGACCGGCAGGAAGTGCAAAGCTTCCATGTGTCTCATGGTCAGGGGTCTGACCCGGAACATGATGGCTGGTTGAACCGTTATTCCAATACTGAAGGATCCAACGCCACCAGCCGCGGTGCCTATGTCACCTGGGAATGGTATGTGGGCCGCTATGGCACCTCTGTGCGCCTTGGCGGGCTGGATGAAACAAACAACAACGCCTTTGACCGCGCCATTGTAATGCATCGCGCAAAATATGCGGAGCCTTCGCATATCGCCACCTATGGCAAGCTGGGCCGATCAAATGGTTGCTTTGCAATGGGTGAGGAACAGTTCAAGATGGCCCTGCTGAACCTTTCGGGCGGGCGGCTGCTGTTTGCGGACAGCCTTGGTCTGGCCGAAGATGGTTCGCGCGTCGCCGGCCCGGTTGAACCTCTGGTGCGCGGCGACAAGGCCTGAGGCCTAACGCTACGTCCGCAGGTCGTCCTCGATCACGATCACTTCTTCATCGGTTTTGACACCGCGATTGGACACGCGCGGTTGGTCCAGGCTGGCCAGAACCGGCGCATCGCGATCATACAGATCCTTGAAGGTCGAAAGCTCACCATTGATGTCCGTCGCCATGGTGAAATAGGTGATATAGACCGGCAGGCGCTTCTCAATCGATACGCGCGTATATTTTCCCGATGCCGAGATTTCTACCGCTTCATCTTTTGTCGCACCCTGCCCTAAAATCACCAAGGTGATCGCCAGTTCCAATGCACGTTCGGTGCGGATGCAACCATGGCTGAGCGCCCTGTTGTCATTTTCGAATAAATGGCGCGAGGGCGTATCATGCAGGAAAATCGCATGCGGGTTGGGCATGTCCATCTTCACCCGGCCCAAGGCATTATTGGGGCCAGGCTGTTGAACCACCGTGACCCAGCCATTTGCGCCCGTGGTGGCCTTGTAACCAGCCGCCTTCGCCCAGGCAGGATTGTTAAGCACCTTCGCGCCCAGCCCTTCCCCCTTCACTATCGACTGCGGTACCGTCCAGGTCGGGTTGAAAATCACCCCTTCCACCGTTTCCGCCAATTGCGGCGTGGCAGTGCGCCCCGGCTTGCCCACAATGGTGCGATATGTGCTGATAATCTTGTCTTTCACCGTCAGCCGCAGCTGAAATTCAGGGACATTGGTGATCAGATACTGACTGCCCAGATCGCGTTCCAGCCAGCGCCAGCGATCCATATTCGCGCGGATCAGCTTGCGCTTTTCAACATCTTCAACAGGTGCCGTGACCAATTCCGCCTTCAAACGCGCATAATCGGGGTGGGTCGGGCTGAGGCTGGACAGCACACCCGCCAGATCACCGCTTTCCAGTGCAGCCGCCATCAGATCACCCGTGCGCATAACGCTGCGATCATTATCGACCACAAACCACTGCTTGCGCGCGGACATGGGCGTGCGGCCATCGCGCAAATCCTCTACCAGCCAGCCAAAGCTCCGGCTGGCCACCTGGTCCAGCTCTTCCGAAGGACCGCCCAAAATCGCGACCTTCAACGCCTGTAGTTCATAATCCTTCGGATCCAGTCCCTCTGCCCCGATCTGGGCGATGATCCGTGCCAGCTCACCCGCATTAGTAATTGACCAAGGTTGCACCAATGGCGCGGCCTCAACAGTCAAATCCCCTTGAATCACCGGATCGGACACCATTTTGGGAAATGCTGCTTCAAAGCCCGTTTGTGCCGGTGCCACAACCGCCGGTTTTGCAGGTGCGGGCTTTTCCGCGGGCAGCAAATTTTCAGGGGCTGTCGCGTTCGCCCCAACTGCACAGGTCAGCGTCAAGCTGCTGACGAACAAGCCAAGTGTAATCCGCGAAAAAGCCATCAAAGTTCAACTTCCCGATTGCGCTCTACCCCCTAAAAAACGGGGCCAATCAGCAATATATCTGCCGACAGGGCAAACTATCAAGCATTGCAACTTTCGCGCAGCTGAATCTCATCTGGCGTGGTGACGCGGACACATAGGCAGCCTATGGCAGGAATGTGAGCAGCCACAATCCCCTGATACGCCCTGTTTTGGCAACGATAGCGGGGATTGCGCTGTTTTCTGCCATGGATGCGGCGATCAAAGGCGCTGCATTGGAGATAGGTGCCTACAGCGCATATTTCCTGCGCTGCGTCATCGGTTTTGTCATTATTGCGCCCATCTGGCGAGCGCGGGGCGGCAAATGGCCTGAACGCGCTGTGCTGAAAATCCACCTCCTGCGCGGGGTTGTAGTCGCTTTTATGGGCTGGACCTTCTTCATCTCGCTGGTGCGATTGCCACTGGCAGAGGCGATTGCCCTGTCCTTCATCGCCCCGCTGATCGCGCTCTATCTGGCGGCAGTGTTGCTGGGCGAGAAGATCGAACGCCGAGCCATTATCGCGGCCCTGCTGGGCCTTGCAGGTGTATTGGTAATCATAGGCGGCAAAATTGGTGGTGAACGCATGTCGGACGCGGCGTTGCTAGGGCTGATCGCCCTATTGCTGTCAGCGGTGTTATACGCCTGGAATCTGGTACTCCAGCGGCAACAGGCACTGGTGGCCAGCCCGATGGAAGTCAGCACATTCCAAAATGGTGTTGTCACACTGGTGTTGGGCCTGGGCGCGCCGCTGCTGCTGGTGCTGCCTGAAGGGAAGGTTTGGCTGGACATCACGCTGGGGGCGGCGCTGGCCGTGGGGGCTGCAATCATGCTCAGCTGGGCCTATGCCCGTGCCGAAGCGCAAGTTCTGGTACCGATTGAATATACCGGCTTTTTATGGGCATCCCTGTTCGGCTGGTGGTTTTTTGGTGAACAGGTCACACTGACCACGGCGTTGGGGGCACTGCTGATCGTGATCGGGTGCTGGATCTCCACCCGGCGTAGGCCCGAACAATCTTCGGCCTGACAAGCCAGCCAGCTAATGCTTATGTCTCATACCCGATACGCGCGCGCCCCCTTGACCTCGCGCGCGTGAAAGAGCAGGTGCGCGCGCAAGACGCGAATCCACCTCTCCCCCCAGGAGACGCGAAACTCATGAAAGGATGGCACGCCATATGACCCAGGTCGGCAAGGACACGCTCGGAACCCGCTCAACTCTCAACGTCAATGGCAAGGAATATGCCTATTACTCACTGGCGAAGGCAGCAGAGAAAATCGGCGATGTCTCCCGCCTGCCCTTCTCCATGAAGGTGTTGCTGGAAAACATGCTGCGGTTTGAAGATGGCGGCTTTACTGTTTCGACCAATGATGCGCAGGCAATTGCCGACTGGCAGAAAAACCCGGTGACCGGCGCTGAGATCCAGTACCGTCCGGCCCGCGTGCTGTTGCAGGATTTCACCGGCGTGCCCTGCGTGGTGGATCTAGCCGCCATGCGCGATGTCATTTCCGCACTGGGCGGCGATACCAGCAAGATCAATCCGCAGGTTCCCGTTAACCTGGTTATCGACCACTCTGTAATGGTCGACGAATTCGGTCACCCCAAGGCGTTCGAACAGAATATGGAGATCGAATATCAGCGCAATATGGAACGCTATGACTTCCTGAAATGGGGTTCCAAATCGCTGGCCAATTTCTATGCCGTCCCCCCGGGCACCGGCATTTGCCACCAGGTGAATCTGGAAAATATCGCCCAGTCCGTATGGACTTCACCGGATCAGAGCGGTGCAACGGTGGCCTATTTCGATACCTGCGTGGGTACCGACAGCCACACCACCATGGTCAATGGCCTTGGCGTGCTGGGCTGGGGCGTTGGCGGGATCGAGGCAGAGGCTGCGATGCTGGGCCAGCCTGTTTCCATGCTGATCCCCGAAGTCGTCGGTTTCAAGCTGACCGGCGAACTGAAGGAAGGCGTGACCGCCACCGATTTGGTGCTGACCTGCACCAATATGCTGCGCAAGCATGGCGTGGTGGGCCGTTTCGTCGAATATTACGGCCCCGGCCTCACCTCACTGACACTGGCGGACCGCGCCACTCTGGCCAATATGGCACCCGAATATGGCGCGACCTGTGGCTTCTTCGGCATTGATGACAAAACGCTGGATTATCTGCGTCTGACGGGGCGTGAGGAAGACCAGATCGCGCTGGTCGAAGCCTATGCCAAGGAACAGGGTTTCTGGATGGAACCGGGCGCGGCCGAACCGATCTTCTCCAGCACGCTGGAACTGGACCTCTCTACCGTCGTTCCCTCGCTCGCTGGCCCGAAACGCCCGCAGGACCGTGTTGACCTGACCGAGGTGGATGACGTGTTCAACAAGGACATGGCCGAACTCTATAAGAGGGCGCAAAAGCGCGTAGCTGTGGAAGGCAAGGATTTCGATCTGGGCGATGGCGACGTGATGATCGCAGCCATCACCAGCTGCACCAATACGTCGAACCCCGGCGTTATGGTTGCAGCCGGCCTCGTCGCCAAAAAGGCGGACGAGCTGGGCCTGAAGCCCAAGCCATGGGTTAAGACCTCGCTCGCGCCCGGATCGCAAGTTGTGACCGATTATCTCGAAAAGGCCAGCCTGCAACCGCATCTCGACAATATTGGCTTCGACCTGGTCGGCTATGGCTGCACCACTTGTATCGGCAACTCCGGCCCGCTGGCCGAACCGATCAGCAAGGCCATCAATGAAAACGGCCTGGTTGCAGCCGCCGTCATTTCCGGCAACCGCAACTTCGAAGGTCGCGTCAGCCCCGATGTGCGCGCGAACTTCCTCGCATCGCCGCCGCTGGTGGTAGCCTATGCGTTGAAGGGCACCGTGATCGAAGATTTCGTGAGCACGCCAATCGGCACCGGCACAGACGGGCAGGACGTGTTCCTGAAAGACATCTGGCCGAGCAATCAGGAAGTCTATGACACCATGGCCATTTGCATGGACCGTGCCATGTTCCAGGCCCGTTATGCAGATGTGTATAAGGGTGACGAGCATTGGCAGGCGATCGATGTGACGGGGTCTGAAACATATCAGTGGCGCGCCGGTTCAACCTATGTCGCCAACCCGCCCTATTTCGATGGCATGGAAATGACCCCTGCCCCGGTTATGGACATCCATGATGCCAAACCTCTGCTGATCCTGGGCGATTCGATCACCACCGATCACATTTCGCCCGCTGGTGCGATCAAGGCAGACAGCCCGGCTGGCCAGTGGTTGCTGGAACATCAGGTGCCCAAGGCTGACTTCAACAGCTATGGCGCGCGGCGTGGCCATCATGATGTGATGATGCGCGGCACCTTCGCCAATATCCGCATCCGCAACGAAATGGTGCCGGGTACAGAAGGCGGCTTCTCCAGCTATAATGGTGAAACCATGCCGGTTTACGATGCCGCCATGAAGCACAAGGCTGACGGCACACCGCTGGTGGTTGTCGCGGGCAAGGAATATGGCACCGGCTCCAGCCGTGACTGGGCGGCCAAGGGAACAAACCTGCTGGGCGTGCGCGCGGTGATCGTGGAAAGCTTTGAACGCATCCACCGTTCGAACCTTGTCGGCATGGGCGTGCTGCCGCTGCAGTTCAAGGATGGCGACACACGTGAAACGCTGGGGCTGGATGCAGATTGCAGCTTCACCATCACCGGCCTGGCCGACATCACGCCGCAGCAGGATGTGGAAGTTGCCGTAATCCGTGGTGACGGCAGCAGCTTCACCTTCACGGCCAAATGCCGCATCGATACCGCCAATGAAGTTGAATATTACAACAATGGCGGCATCCTGCAGTATGTGCTGCGCAAGCTGGCCGCCTGATCGCAGGGTCAGATATTGATTTAGAAGAGGGCGGTCCTGCGGGGCCGCCCTTTTTATATGGGGCGGACGTAAGGCCTTACTTGCCGTCGCCAAACAGGCCGGATTGGCTTCCTTTTGGCGGGGACATTTCCATATGTTCCCAGCCAGCATCGTTCAGCACGCGCCCGCGCGCAGTGCGCGCCAGCAGGCCGAGCTGGATCAAATAAGGCTCGATCACCTCTTCCACCGTGTCACGCGGTTCGGCAAGGCCAGCGGCCAGTGTTTCCACCCCCACCGGGCCGCCTTTGTATGTGGTGGCGATCATGGCGAGGTAACGCCTGTCCATCGCGTCCAGCCCCAATGAATCGATCTCCAGCCGGGTCAGCGCATCATCGGCCAGCGCGCGGGTGACGGTGTTCTGCCCCGCAACATGGGCAAAATCGCGTACGCGGCGCAGCAGACGCCCTGCCACACGGGGCGTGCCGCGTGAACGGCGGGCGATTTCGCGCGCACCGGCTGCGTCGATTTCCATACCTAGCAGGCGGGCGCCACGCGTCACCACCAGCTCCAGCTCGGCATGGGTGTAGAAATTGAGGCGGACAGGAATGCCAAAGCGATCGCGCAACGGCGTGGTCAGCAGGCCCTGCCGCGTGGTCGCGCCAATCAGGGTGAAGGGCGGCAGGTCGATCCGTACGCTACGCGCAGCCGGCCCCTCGCCAATGATGATGTCGAGCGCGCGATCCTCCATCGCGGGATAGAGGATTTCCTCCACCACAGGGTTGAGCCGGTGAATTTCGTCAATGAACAGCACATCATGCGGTTCAAGATTGGTCAGCAAAGCGGCCAGATCGCCCGCCTTGGCGATCACCGGGCCGCTGGTGGCGCGGAAACCCACGCCCAGTTCACGCGAGATAATTTGCGCCAGCGTGGTCTTGCCCAGACCGGGCGGGCCGAAGAACAGCGTGTGGTCCATCGCCTCGCCACGCGATTTGGCGCTCTGGATAAAGACGCGCAAATTATCACGCGCCGCCTCCTGCCCAATAAACTCGGCAAGCGTCTTGGGCCGCAGCGCAGCGTCCGGGTCATCCGGCTGCCGATCAGGCGCGTGAAGGGGGGCGGGGTCGGTCATTTGCTCTCTAACAAGGGCAGAGAAGTTTTCGGCATTTGAACGATCTTATCTCCCCTCTGTAAAGTTTCGTAGAGTAGGTCCCTCAAGAAATTGAGATTTGAGACAAAGGTATCACCGTCAACGGGTTGAGATGAAACGCCATCAGGCCGCGTGCAATCAACTATAGTTTTACAATTCATATAAAACCGTACAATTTCACTCGCCGCTGAGGGCGTGAGGCGACCAAGGCTGTGCGCCAAAGAATGATAAACCGCAAAATAGTTGCTTCTGAGCTCCACAACGAAAAAATTCTCATCTCTTGGAGCACTATACAAATCAGCGAGCAATGCCTCGATGTCACTGATATAGTTCTGGCGGCGCAACAAATCACAGATGGCTTGCACCTCACTTGTCAGGGCGACGAGAATACTTTCATCCTCACGCCTCCTATCCAAAAGGTCCATGAAAGCCTTAAGGCCTCCGCCAGCCATCGCCCCCAATATGGCTGCAAGAATTGGGACCCAAACCGGCAGTCCCATCAGCCTGCCTCTCTTTCTTGTGCCATAGGAGAAATGCATGCTGAAACGAGTTCAGCATGACGAGGTGGGGATGAACTCTCTTTAATCTCGTCACCCTGAACTTGTTTCAGGGTCCATTCCTCGCCACGCTCCGTATCATGCCGATTGAGCGCAACCCTTGCGTCTATATCCTCGCCAGCAAGCCATACGGTACACTCTATATCGGCGTCAGCAGCGATCTGATCACGCGGCTGTGGCAGCACAGGAATGGTGCAATCGACGGGTTTACCACCCGATATGCCGTCCATCGCCTCGTCCGTTATGAAGTCTTCGGTGACATGAGCACCGCCATCGCGCGAGAGAAACAGCTCAAACGCTGGCACAGACAGTGGAAGATCAATCTGATCGAGAGCGAGAACCCCGACTGGCATGATCTGGCAATCGGGTTGGGTCTGCCACCAATCGAACAGCATTGATGGCGGGATAGATCCTGAAACAAGTTCAGGATGACGGTTGAGAGATTTCATCACCCCGCCGCCCTTTTCAGCGCCACGCGGATCAGGTCGCTTTCGCTGGCGCCCTCACCCAATTCACCCTGTGCACGGGCAACGGCTTGTGCGGCGACAGCGGGTTTGAAACCGAGATTTTCGAGCGCGGAGACGGCATCGGCGCTCGCCGCGCCTGCTGGCGACACAGCAATGCCCGCCGCCCCGGCAGTGCCACCGCCGGGCAATGCCCCTGCCTTATCCTTCAGCTCATTGACGATCCGCCCCGCCAGTTTCGGGCCAACACCATTGGCGCGCGCAACCATCGCTGCATCCCCGCCCGCGCAGGCATCACGCAATTCACCAAATGACAGGGCAGACAATATCGCCAGCGCCACCTTGCTGCCCACGCCCTGAACTTGCGTGAGCAGGCGGAACCAGTCCCGCTCCGCACTTTCGGCAAAGCCCAGCAGCCGCATATCATTCTCGCTGACTTGCAAATCGGTATAGACGGTGCAGGCTTCGCCCGTCTCACCCAGCGCGCTCAATGTCTTGGCCGAACAATGGACCAGATAGCCCACGCCCTGGACGTCAATCACCGCCCAGTCCGTGCCGGTTTCGTCCAACAGCCCCTTAAGCTTCGCGATCATGGTTTGTTCTTTGGCCGAAACGACTCTGTTTGGCTAGTGAATATGGACAGCAGCCCACAGTTGCGCCAAGGCATGCGGCATGAGCTGGAACACATTTGGACGCGTGCTGCGCTTTACCACCTGGGGCGAAAGCCACGGCCCCGCATTGGGGGCCATTGTCGATGGCTGCCCGCCGCGCATTGCCATTAGCGAAGCCGACATCCAGCCCTATCTGGATGCGCGCAAGCCGGGGCAGAGCCGCTTTACCACACAGCGACAAGAGGCCGATCTGGTCCGTATCCTGTCCGGCGTGTTCGAAGGGCAAACGACAGGTACATCGATCAGCCTGATGATCGAAAACACCGATCAACGCAGCAAGGATTATTCGGAGATCGCCCAGGCCTATCGCCCCGGCCATGCCGATTACGCCTATGATGCGAAATATGGCATTCGCGATTATCGCGGTGGTGGCCGCTCCAGCGCACGCGAAACCGCGGCGCGCGTGGCAGCGGGTGCTGTGGCGCGGCTGATCGTGCCCGAAGTGACCATTACCGCCTATGTTTGCGAATTGGGCGGCGATGCGATTGACCGTGACGCGGTGGACTATGCCGAAATCGGCAATAACCCCTTCTTCTGCCCCGATCCCGCCGCCGCAAAACGGTGGGAAGCGGTGGTGGATGATGCACGTAAGGCCGGATCATCGCTCGGCGCGGTGGTGGAGTGCGTTGCGACGGGCATACCCGCCGGTTGGGGCGCGCCAATCTATGCCAAGCTGGATAGTGACCTTGCCGCCGCGATGATGAGCATCAATGCGGTGAAGGCAGTTGAAATTGGCGATGGGTTTGCTGCAGCGCGGCTGACGGGTGAACAGAATGCAGACCCGATGCGCCCCGGCGAAAATGGCCCGGAATTCATGGCCAACCATGCGGGCGGGATTGCAGGTGGCATTTCCACCGGGCAGCCGGTTGTATGCCGGGTGGCGTTCAAACCGACCAGTTCCATCCTGACCCCGGTCGATTCCATCAATTCCGCGGGCGAGGCCACACCGGTCCTCACCAAGGGGCGGCATGACCCCTGCGTGGGCATTCGCGGTGTGCCGGTGGTGGAAGCAATGATGGCGCTGGTGCTGGCCGATCATAAGCTGCTCCACCGCGCTCAAATAGCGTAACGGTAGCGCAGAGAAAGCACGCCAAAGTAGCGATGCTGCTGCACCTGGAAAACTGACGCAATTGGCAGAAGTCTATAATGGCAGGGCGGGCTGATCGCCGTTTGCCCCCGCAAACCCGCATGATTGCTGGAAGCCGCTTCCTTCAAAATCCATTGATCGGAATTTTCGATCTTAACAATCGCACAAAATCGCTTTCTTGATTTTCATCAATGCCTATTTCCCTTGTTGAGTTTCACAGTTCGAATCGGACTCACAACCAAAAAAGGAATTTTCAATGGGTATCATCGGAAGCACCATCAAACCGTTCACAGCCACCGCATTCCAGGCTGGCAAGGATTTCTTTGACGTCACGGATGAAGATCTGAAGGGCAAATGGTCCGTGTTCTTCTTCTACCCGGCTGACTTCACCTTTGTCTGCCCGACAGAGCTGGAAGACCTGGGTGCGCAATATGACACGCTGCAAGGCATGGGTGTGGAAGTGTTCGGCGTGTCGACCGATACGCATTTCAGCCACAAGGCGTGGCACGACACATCGGAAAAGATCGGCAAGCTGAAATATGCTTTCCTGGGTGACCAGATGCATAATCTGTCGAACAATTTCGGTGTGCTGCGCGAAGGCGTTGGTCTGGCCGATCGTGCCACCTTCGTGGTTGATCCCGATGGCGTAATCCAGATCATGGAAATCACCTGCGAAGGCGTTGGCCGTAATGCGGCAGAGCTGACCCGCAAGATCAAGGCTGCGCAATATGTGCGCAACAACCCTGGCCAGGTTTGCCCAGCAGCATGGGAAGAAGGCGGCGAAACGCTGGCCCCCTCGCTCGATCTCGTCGGCAAGATCTGATCGTCAGATTGCACTGATCAAATCCCGGGTTTTTTAAAGCTCGGTCAAAAAGAAGGCCCGGGGCGCTCCATCCCCCTCCCCCCGTGCGCCCTGGGCCTTCGCATTTCCATCAACCAGCAACCGCTCAAAGGGGACACAAAATGCTAGATCAGAATATGACGCAACAGCTCAAGTCCTACCTCGCTAATCTGCGCGAGCCGGTGGAGCTGGTCGCCTCGCTTGCCGATGATCCAAAATCGGCCCAGACCCGCGAATTGCTCGAAGAAATTGCTGTGCTGCACGATATGGTCAGCGCCAGTTTTGACGGTGATGACGCGCGCAAGCCCAGCTTCGAAATTCGACGCGCGTCGGAGCCGACCCGCTCGGTCCGCTTTGCGGGCCTGCCGATGGGCCATGAATTCACCTCGCTCGTGCTCGCACTGCTGTGGGCAGGCGGCCACCCGCCCAAGGTTGAGCAGGACGTGCTGGACCAAATCGCCGCGCTTGATGGCGAGTACAATTTCGAGATGTATTTCTCGCTTTCCTGCCACAACTGCCCCGATGTGGTACAGGCACTGACGCTGATGGCGCTCAACAACTCCAATATCTACGCGACGCTGATCGAAGGCGGTGCCTTCCAGGCCGAAGTGGATGAACGCAATGTGCTGGCGGTGCCCGCGACCTTCCTGAATGGCGAGATGTTCGCCAGCGGCAAAATGAGCGTTGAGGAAATCCTCGCCAAGCTCGACAGCGGCGCCAGCGAGAAAGCTGCTGCCAAACTGGCCGAGAAGGAACCTTTCGAAGTGCTGGTGGTGGGCGGCGGCCCCGCAGGGGCAGCAGCGGCCATCTATGTTGCGCGCAAGGGCTTTTCCACCGGCATCGCGGCTGAACGGTTTGGCGGGCAGGTTCAGGATACGATGGGGATCGAGAACTTTATCTCCATCCCCTATACCGAAGGCCCAAAGTTGGCCGGCCAGCTGGAAGCCCACGTCAAGGAATATGACATTGACCTAATGAACCTTCAGCAGGCTGAAAAGCTGATCCCGGCAAGTGCCCCTGGCGGCATGCATAAAGTGGTGATGACAAACGGCGCTTCGCTGAAGGCGCGATCGGTTATCCTCACCACAGGGGCACGTTGGCGCAACCTGGGCGTTCCTGGTGAGTTCGAATACCGCAATCGCGGTGTCGCCTATTGCCCGCACTGCGACGGCCCCTTGTTCAAGGGCAAACGCGTGGCGGTAATCGGCGGCGGCAATTCCGGTGTCGAAGCGGCGATCGACCTCGCCAATATCGTGGGCCATGTGACACTGATCGAATTCGATCACCAGTTGCGCGCCGACCAGGTGTTGCAGGACAAGCTGCGCAGCCTGCCCAATGTGGACATCATTCTGTCTGCCGCGACGACTGAAATCACGGGCGATGGCGAACGCGTGAACGGCCTGACCTATAAGGATCGCAATTCGGAACAGGAAAACACAGTCGAACTGGAGGGTGTGTTCGTTCAGATCGGCCTTGTCCCCAACACCGAATGGCTGAAGGATAGCGGGCTGGAACTGACCAAGTTTGGCGAAATCCAGATCGATGCCAAGGCGGCCACCAACCTGCCCGGTGTCTTTGCGGCGGGTGATTGCACCACCGTGCCGTACAAACAGATCATCATCGCCATGGGCGAGGGGTCGAAAGCTGCGCTGTCCGCCTTCGATTATCTGATCCGCAATGAAGCGACGGCAGAGGTGGCTGGATAATATAGGCGCGCTGCCTGTTGAGGCAGTATGTCCCCGGCATCCCTTATCTCAGGGTGCCGGGGGCAGAGCGTGTCATAGCTTCGTTTCGCAGCTTACGTGGCTGAAGTAGAAACGCCCCTCACTGGTCCAGTTACGATGCGCGATGTGCCGGCCATAGCGATCGCCCAGCGCCTGCTGGCACAGGCTCTCGGCGCGGGCCTTGTTCTCATTATAGTTGTTATCTTCCCAACCGCCGCCAAGATCGGCGGGCGAGAAATGCAGCACTACCACCTGTTTCGCGGTCTGGGCCTTAAGCACATTCATATCTGCCTGCAGCTTGTTGAGCCGCTCAAACACAGGATCGATGGGGGTCGCCTGATAGCTTGAAGATGCCGCTGGCGGCTTTGGCGTCGGATTGACGCGCGTCTGCGCAAAAGCGGGGATTGTGCAAATGCCCAACGAGAGGACAGCGATATAGGCAAGGCGTTTCATGGTGTTCCCTCCGATAAATTCCTGCGATCCGTGGATTATCTCTCCCGCCGCAGTACCACGTAGAGCGCCCCCTCGCCACCATGGCGGATATGGGCCTTGCGGATGACGGCGATGGCGGAATGGTGCCTCGAAGCAGCCAGCCAATCGAGCATCTTGGCGCGGATCGCGCCGCGACGCTCACCGCGATCCGCCGCGGCGACCGGGCGGTGCCGCCCCGCAATGACCAGCACAATGCGCGCGCCGACAGCTCGCGCCTGATCGATGCCATGCATCAGCCGGTCATAGGCCGCGTCAAGATTGTGCCCATGCAGGTCCAACGTGAAATCAGGCTGAAGAGTGCCCGATTTGATCTTGCGCTCCCAATGCGAATCCAGACCCGGTCCAGGCCGGGATGCAGGGCGTGGTTTGGCAGGCATGGTCGGCTGCGGAGCAATACCCACGCCCACCTTGTGCTGAGTCAGGTTTTTGACAGGAGGAGTGATCTCAGGCGCGCTGATCCGCTTGCCCCCTTCCAATGGCGTAACGCTTGAGGCAAGCTTGGCCCAGGCTGCCGCTTCTTCCGCCGAAAGGCCGCGTGGAATACTCATGGCTTGCTGGCGTTGAGCCGCGTCACTGTGCCCTTAGGCAACAGGATCAGCGCCTCACCCCGCGCGCTCATCCCACCGGCAATCACACGCGCATCTTCGCCTGCGCCCCAGAAGGTGTCGAAGCGATTGGCACCCTTGATCGCGCCACCCGTATCCTGCGCCACCCACAACCCGCTGACCTCTGGGCGGTCAGTCTTGAGCCAGACCGGCGCGCCCAGCGGGACAAAGCGCGGATCAGCCGCGACCGAGCTTTCACGCCGCACCGGCACACCCAGCGCGCCCAACGGCCCATCCCCCTCCAGCACACGGAAAAATATCCAGCTTTTGTTGAGCTGCATCAGCTCACGACCTTCAACCGGATTTTCGCGCAGATATTGCATGATGCCCTGCATCGACGCCGCATATTGCCCTGGCCCATCGCCGATCAGGCCACGTTCGTTCATGACCGATCCGATTCCAACATATTCGCGGCCATTCTGTCCGGCATAACCGATGCGGATCACATCACCTTCAGAGGTTTTAATCCGCCCGGAACCCTGAATCTGCAGGAAAAAAAACTCCACCGGATCGGCCGCCCAGGCGATTTCCAACCCGCGCGCCACCAACGCGCCCGCATCAATCTCAGACCGATCATAATAGGGGATGAATTTCCCGACCGCATCATGGCGGCCCAGTGGCGGGCGCCCCGTCTGCTCCTCTTCAGGCACATCATCGGGCCATGCGCGCACCAGTTCAGGCGGCAGGGCATAGACCGGCTGATCGCAACCCGGCTGGCGGGTGCGACAGCCCATAATCTCAGGCTCGAAATATCCTGTGGCAAAAGCCTGTGCATCGCCCACTCGCGCGGTTTCGAAATGGGTCAGGAAGAAATCGGCTGCCTTGACAACCGGCCATGTTAGCGCGGCATTGCAGGCTGCCTGCCAATCCGCACCATACGTCAAGCCACTGGCATCTGTACGGCTGGTCAGTTGCGGGCAGGATTCGAGGAATGCTGCGAGCGCCGTACCGGCATCCCCTGGCGTCAATTCCAGCGCGCCTACACTCGGCCCGCGCGCGACACCCGCCAATGCCGCGCTTTCTGCAATTGGCGCAATCGGGGGCGTCGGGACAGCCGGGCGCGGCTCCGCCCCTTCAGGCACCAGCCTGACACATGCGGTAAGAATGAACAAAGGGGTCAGTGCCAGCCAATGCCGCATCATAAGCCCCTTATTGCCGGATCAACCTTCGTCAGTCTCGTCCAGAACCCAGTCAGGTCCAGCCGCGTCAACATGGCGAGAGAAGGTCCAGATATCGCGGCTTTCCACCGCATCATTCAGCGCCCCCGCCACGACATTGCCCTCCGAATCGCGGGTGACCGCGGCAATATCCGCCACGAACAACACGGACACGCGAGCAACGCGGCCATCCAGATCGGCCGCATGGATGCGTGTTTCTTCAATCCGGATCAGCTTATTTTCGAGCTTGTGCCCATCCACTTCCCGCTGATCAAGCGCCGCATCAAAACTGGCATAAACATCGTCATCGCAAAGCTCTTTCAGAGTGTCACGATCACCCCTCCAGAAGGCCTCCAGCACCATACCATAGGCAGCTTTGGCACCTTCAAGAAAACCAATGATATCAAATTTGGGATCAGCAGCAGCAATGGCCCGTACACCGCGTTCAACACCGGGCATCATGCCTTCGATTTCCGGCTGCCGGGGCGTGGATTGTACAGGTGCATTGGCACGCGGAGGTTCGCGATGATCCAGCACCTCCTCACCAGCGTCGAAATGCTGCGGGATAGACGATTCTTCCTCATGCTCAGCCCGCTGACCCAGCACGGAATAGAGCCGCAGCCCTAGAAAGGCTGCAATCATGGCGAGGATGACAATTTCAATAACCACTCAAAACACCTGGCCTAATTATCGACCGTGAACGGAACGACCGATCCGTTCAATCCAGTCTGTTATACTCTTACGTGCATTAAATAGGGCTGAATTACAAATCGACAACAGGCTGAGTTAGCCATTCTACCGCCGATTCGCGGCAAAACGTGACTTGAATGGTGCAGTCTGGTTGCGAGGTGGCCGCAGCGGTGCTAGTCGCGCCGCGCAGCAGCCGCATCCAGATTGCGGCAAAAGACAAACATATTTGGAAAGTTCATCGATCATGGCCGACGAAGGCGACGTTCTCACCGATCTCAACATCAACCAAGGCGCCCCCAATGGGGCCGATACGCAGCCCAGCGCCGGGATCATCACGCAATATGTGAAAGATCTGTCGGTCGAAAACCCCAATGCACCCGCCGTCTATCAATGGACCGAACAGCCGCAGATCGATCTGCAATTCAATATTGGTGCGGAAAAGGTCAGTGACGAGGTTCACGAGGTGGAGTTGAAGATCAACCTGGCCGCCAAGACAGATCAGGGCAATGCCTATCTTGTGGAACTGTCCTATTGCGGTCTGGCGGGCATGCGCAACATCACAGATGAGCATGCCCATGCATTCCTTTATGCAGAGGCACCGCGACTGCTGTTCCCATTTGCCCGCCGCGTGATTGCCGATGCCGTGCGCGATGCTGGTTTCCCGCCGATGGTGATCGATCCGATCGACTTTAACGGGCTGTACGTCCAGCAGCTGCAGGCAAAGCAGCAGCAGGAAGCGGCCGCAGCGGGTGGCGATGTGCCCCCAGCCAGTGGCAACGCCTAAACCATTTGATTGCGCGATCGGGCAAAGCGTCCGGTGACTGAACAGCAACAATTGACCGCCCGTTCACCCTGCGACATGCTGGCGGCGAACGGGTTGGGATATTACGCGCCATGAGCCTGCTGAAAAATGTCGGAACAATCGGCGGGCTGACTGCCGTCAGCCGCATATTCGGATTTGTCCGTGATATCATGCTGGCGCGCGTATTGGGTGCAGGCGGCGTAGCCGATGCATGGCAATTAGCCTTTCAATTGCCCAATCTGTTCCGTCGCCTGTTCGCCGAGGGCGCCTTTGCCAGTGCGTTTGTCCCTTTGTTCAACCGCCATATAACTGATGGCGAGGATGCGGCGCGGCGTTTTGCCAGCGAAGTGCTGGCGATCCTGCTGCCCATATTGGTGCTGTTTGGCGGGTTGATGATGGTGGGCATGCCCTGGGTGCTGTGGCTGTTTGCCAATGCGGACCTGCGCAGTGACCCGCAACATTATACGCTGGCTGTGACCATGGGGCGAATTGCCTTCCCCTATCTGATGTTCATGAGTCTGGCGACGCTGACCGCAGCCGTTCTCAATTCGCTGTCGCGCTTTGCAGCGGCGGCGGCGGCGCCCATCCTGCTCAATATCTGCTTGTTGGCAGCGCTGTTCTGGGGCGCTTTCCAGCCTCAGGGCGAGGAAACACGGCAGGCCACCGGCCTTTATCTGGCAGTGGCCGTATCTGTCAGCGGCTTACTGCAATTGCTGTGGCTCACCTTCTGGATGCGGCGTGGAGGCTTTTCGATACCCTTCAGCCGCCCCCGCCTGACCGCACGCGTAAAGGAAATGGGCGTGTTGATAGTACCCGCCGTATTCGGCGCTGGTGTATACCAGATCAGCCGCTTCATCGACCTCGCCTTCATCCGTGGCCTGCCGGACGGATCACTGACCTATATGGCCATGGCTGATCGCTGGAACCAGCTGCCACTGGGGATCGTCGGCATCGCGCTGGGCACCGCGATCCTGCCCGCGCTCAGCCGCTTTATAGCAAGGGAAGAGGGTGAGGAGGCACAGCGCCTGCAATCCAACGCGATAGAAATGGCCATGCTATTGACCGTCCCGGCAGCTGTGGCCCTGTTCGTAACTGGCAGCGCGTTCGTCCGCGTATTTATGCAATCGGGCGCATTCACCATGGAAGATGCGCGGGTGACGGGCATGCTCGTTTCCGGCCTTGTCATCGGCCTGCCCGCCTATGTGCTGGTCAAGGTGCTGACGCCCAATTTCTTCGCGCGCAAGGATACGCGCACCCCCGTTATCACAGCCGGGATCAGCCTGTTGGTGACGGTGGGCCTTAACCTGCTGTTGGTGCCGCGCATCGGTGTGCTGTCACTGGCACTGGCAGGGTCAGCCGGTGCATGGGTGAACACTGCGCTGCTCTATGGCATTCTGTCCAGACGCGGTTATTTCTCACTCACCGGGCGGGTCAGCGGGCGTCTGGTGCGCATTACGCTGGCGGCTATCCCCATGGGCGGGGCATTATGGCTGGTGATGGAGCGTGCCGACGCCTGGTTCAGCGGTTCGACGGGCGAGCGCGCACTTTCAATTTTGGCACTGATTGTAGTTGGCATAGTCAGCTTTGCGATCTGTGCGGTGGCACTGCGCGTACTCGACAAGGCGACCATCCAGCGCCTAATGCGCCGCCAAGCTTAAGAAGAATTGCAGAGAATCATTCATGCGCGTCGTTTCCGGAATCCAGCCCACGGGCAAGCCGCACCTAGGCAATTACCTCGGTGCCATCCGCAATTATGTAAAATTGCAGGATGACGCGATGGCCGCGGGTGGCGAATGCCTGATCTTCTTGGCCGATCTCCATGCGATCTCGATGCCGCACGATCCAGCTGAGCTGCATGCATCAACGTTGGAACTGGTTGCGACGTTGGTTGCTTGCGGCGTCGATCCGAACAAGACGGTCCTGTTCAATCAGGCACAGGTTCCCGCCCATGCAGAGTTGCAATGGTTGCTGAATGGCACCGCACGCATGGGCTGGCTGAACCGCATGACGCAGTTCAAGGACAAAAGTGGCAAGAATCGCGAAGGGGCCAGCGTCGCGCTGTTTACCTATCCCGTGCTGCAGGCCGCCGACGTGCTGCTGTATCAGGCAACCCATGTTCCGGTGGGCGATGACCAGAAGCAGCATCTGGAACTGGCGCGCGACATCGCGCAGAAATTCAATAATGATTTTGCATCGGAAGACGCCCCCGTCTTCACCCTGCCCGATCCCTATATCCCGCCGCAGGCAGCCCGGATCATGAGCTTGCGCGATGGCACGACCAAGATGTCCAAATCCGATCCCAGCGAAATGAGCAGGGTCAATCTTGCTGATGATGCCGATGAGATCATGAAGAAGGTCAAAAAGGCCAAGACCGATCCTGAACCACTGCCGTCTGAGGCAGCAGGTTTGGAAGGGCGACCAGAGGTGCTGAATCTTGTGACAATCTATGGCGCCTTATCCGGCCAATCAAATGACGAAATCTTGCGTGATTTCGGCGGTGAAGGATTTGGCAAGTTCAAGCCAGCACTGGGTGAATTGCTGGTGGAGACGCTCAGTCCCATTTCCACCCGTTTTCGCGAGCTAAAACAGGATCGGGAAGCGCTGGATGCCATTCTGGCACGGGGCGCGGCTCAGGCTCGCGAAATTGGCGTACCTACGCTGAATGCGGCCTATCGCGCTTTAGGGCTAGTGCGCGGCTGAGCGGGACGCATACACACTGCGTTCAAACACCGTTCACACCACCTGCTTTACAATACACCCTGTCGGTGACAGCCTGTCTCCGCACCGGAGGGGTCCGTTTGCGCATCGGATAATTTCGAAGGGTAAGCCAATGAATTTCAAAATGAAAAGCAAGACCCGCCTCCTGAAACTGGCGAGTGTCCCGGTTTTTCTGGCAGGACTCGCGGCCTGCGCCACACCGTTCAAGGCGGATGTATCGCGTTTCCAGTCGCAACTGCCCACCCCTGAAGGCGAAAGTTTCGCCGTGGTGGCGGACGATCCGGCGCTGGCGGGCGGCCTGGAATTTGCGACCTACGCCGACCAGGTAGAGGCGCAGATGGAGCGCCTGGGATATGTCCAGGCTCCATCACCCGACAATGCCACGCTGCTGGTCCGCTTTGACTATGGCGTCGACAATGGCCGTGAAAAGCTGCGCGCCATGCACAGCGGGTTCCAAGATCCGTTCTGGGACCCGTGGTATCGTTCCCGCCTATATTACGGATCACGCTATTATTACCGCCCGCGCGGATATTGGAGCTATGGTTTCTATGATCCCTGGTTCGGTGATTCCTCAGTTGAAAGCTATACCATCTACACCAGCGGGATCGCTCTGAAGATTGACCGGGCTGGGACAGGCCAGCGCCTGTTTGAAGGCAAGGCGCAGGCTGTTTCCACCTCCAACAGGCTGCAATATCTGGTGCCCAACCTGGTAGAGGCGATGTTCACCGATTTCCCCGGTAATTCGGGCGAGACTTTGCGCATCACCATCAAGCCAGAAGAAACCAAGGTACGCCGGATCGACAAGGATTGATCGCAGCACTCAGCACATGCTGAAAGGGCGGCTATTTCGGGCCGCCCTTTGCATTTTACAGATAAATTACATAATCTTGTACGGTATTTACGGCATCGTCAGCAAATGGGTATATTGGCTCTCCAACATAACGGCGGAGCTAGAAAATGGCTGATATTCTCACGCTGCGTGCTGCGCTGATCGCCGCGTCATTGGGTTTATGCACGGCCTGCAGCCCATCCGATGGGGGCAAGGTACTGGACGGGTTGAACCTCACACCATCGCAGCGTGCCACGGCCGATGCGCTGATAAAGGGGCAAACCAAGGCTTCTGCCATACCCATGTTGCGCAAGCGCGATTATCTCGCCGCGGCCTGCTATGCGCAAAAGGTGGATATGCCATCGCATCTGGGCAATGCCCACCGCGCATACTTGGCCAATTTTGAGGAGGCAGATAAGGATTATTACGCCTTCTTTGCCAAGCATGGGCTGGACGAGCAATCCGCCTATTCGATCTATGAGCGTTACGAAGCAGGGATGAAGCTGTGCAGCTTTTAAGAAGGCGTGGTGTGGCCACGCCTCAGCGAAGCTTCTCATGCCCCCCGGTTGAGCCGAAACCACCCGCGCCGCGATCGGTATCGCCCAGCTCCTCCACTTCAGCCCATGCCGCCTGTGTCACAGGGGCCAGAACCAGTTGCGCCACACGATCGCCCCGCGCGATTGCGAATGCTTCGGCGCCGTGATTAATCATGATGACCTTCAACTCACCGCGATAATCGCTGTCGATCGTACCGGGTGTGTTTGGCACAGTGATACCGTGCTTCAGGGCAAGGCCAGATCGCGGACGCACCTGAATTTCGTATCCTTGCGGGATCGCCACGGCCAAGCCCGTCGCCACGGCGTGGCGCCCGCCGGGGGGCAGTGTCACATCTTCCGCTGAAACAATATCCATGCCCGCCGCGCCTGAAGTGGCATAATGCGGCAGGTCCAGTCCTTCACCATGCGGCAGGCGTTTCACCTGAACCGCAACCAAATCATTCATCCGTGTCTGCCCTGTCCAAAGCTGCCGCCACGCGCTCCATCAGCGCAATGGCCACTTCCAGCTTGGGCATTTCTTCCAGGCTTTCAACTCCGTCGCCCGAAATGATGTGGACACGATTATTATCGCCGCCCATCACATCACCCGACACATCATTGGCGATGATCCAATCCGCCGCCTTACGTTTGCGTTTGGCCTTAGCATTGGCGATGACATCTTCAGTCTCAGCGGCAAAGCCCACGACAAGCCGGGGGCGTTTGTCCGATACTGAAACATTGGTAAGAATATCGGGATTCTCTGTCAGCACCAGGGCTGGCGGCGCAGATCCGCGCTTCTTCATCTTTTCGTCGCGATAATCCTTGGGCTTCCAGTCGGCAACGGCAGCGACCATGATGGCGGCATCTGCGGGCAAAGCCTTTCTCACAACCGCAGCCATCTGGTCAGCGGATTCGACGTCGATCCGATCAACCCCCTTGGGCGTTTGCAGGGCCACCGGGCCCGATACCAGCGTAACCTTGGCCCCCAATGCTGAGGCGGCGGCGGCGATGGCATAGCCTTGCTTGCCCGAAGAACGATTGGCGATGTAGCGAACCGGGTCGATCCCTTCCCAGGTTGGGCCAGCGGTAATCAGAAGGTGACGCCCTTTGAGCGGTCGATACCCCTTCTTCACGCCCAAGCTTTCACCTGCAAGCGCATCTTCGGCAATCTCGCCCACTTCTTCGGGCAGTTCGATACCGGCTTCGTCGCTTTCACCGGCTGGAATCGCAGGACCTTCACCTTCGAACGGCTCAGGTGCTGCGCCGCCTTCCTTGACGGTGTGATTGACCGCCTCGGGGTCGGTCGGCGGGGCAGCACTGGCGCCGCCCTTTTGTGCCAACAGTGGCCCCGCGGCCGCGGGTTCATCAGCGGCCGGCGCTTCTTCAATATCAGGCGCAGCGTCAATATCAGGCGCAGCGTCAGCTTCCGCTTCTGCAGCGACAGAAGCTTCTTCCTCTGCCAGATATTGCGTCTCAATCTCTTCCGCGCTCCGCTTGGGCGTGGTGCGGCTGATGATGGAGGACAGCAATCCGCCCAATCCGCCGCTCTTGGGCATGACTTCGGGTTCCGGCTCCAGTGCTTCGATTTCCGCTACAGGCTCAACTTTGGGTTCAGGCTCAGCTTCCAGCGCAGCAACTGGAGCAGTAACGGCCGCCACAGGAGCCGCCAACTCTTCCGCCTCTATGCCGAAATGTCCGGCAATCGCTGCCCAGATCGCCTTGGGCTCGGGCAGGCGGCCATAACCGAACTCACCACAGGCCATCGGCCCTTCGTCCGGGTCCAGTACTTTGACGCCTGCCTGTTTCAGCCAGGTCACATTACGCTGCGTCGCCTCATGTTCCCACATGCGCACATTCATGGCGGGCACTGCCATCACCGGCTTGTCGGTCGCCAGAATCAGAGTGGTCGCCAGATCATCGGCAATGCCGGTGGCCATTTTGGCCATCAGGTCGGCCGTGGCAGGACATACAACCAGCAAATCCGCCTCACGGCTCAGCTGGATATGACCCATTTCAGCTTCATTCTTCAGATCCCATAGTGTTGTGTGGACCGGGTTTTCCGACAGGGCAGCCAGCGCCATCGGCGTGACAAATTTCTGCCCGCCCTCTGTCACCACGCAAGTTACATCGCCGCCACCCTTGCGGATCAGGCGCACAAGCTCGCATGATTTGTAGGCCGCGATACCGCCGCCCACAATCAGCAGGATCTTCGGATTTGCCGCGCTCATGGTGTCATCCCCATCGCAGCGGGCTGCCAAACGCACATTCTTGGGCGAGCTCCCCTAATCTAAAACATGTTAGCCTTGCCTAACGGCACAAACGTGCCCCGGCCCTACCTGCAACATAGTGGTTAAATTTTGCCTAGCGTAAAATATTCCGACAGGCCAAGCTTTACGCAAATTGGAGGACCGCCTAGCTCACCCAGCCCAGCGCCATCGCCCCCGCCAGTACGCCAGCACCCAGCGCGGCGGCCAACAGATACCCGGCCCAGCCCGTGCCATTCCGTTGGTGTTTGTCCCACAACAGCTCGACTTCGGGCAGCGGCGGCTGTTCGGGGGCGCCACCCTTGGCCGGGAAGCGATCTTCGATCCGGCGCAGCAGGTCGGGCAGGCGCAGCAAGGTTTGCGCATCTTCACGGAGCCGATCCGCCAATGCAGCCTCCGGCCCCAGCTCGTCCCTGATCCAACTGCGTACATAGGGCGCGCTGACATCCCACATGTTGATGTCGGGGTTCAGCTGGGTGGCGATCCCTTCCACCATCACCATAGTCTTTTGCAGCAGCAGCAGATGGGGCTGGGTCTGCATGTCGAAATCGCGGGTGATGGCAAACAGCCCGTCCAACATCTGGCCAACACTTAGCTCGCTCACCGGCTTGCCGCGCATGGGTTCGCCGACAGCACGCAGCGCCGTCGCAAATTCATCGACCGAATGATAGCTGGGCACATATTGCGCCTCAAAATGAATTTCCGCCACGCGGCGATAATTGCCTGTCGTCAGGCCATAAAGAATTTCAGCCAGCCATTGCCGCGCGCGCCGGTCAATCCTGCCCATAATGCCAAAATCGATCGCCACGATCGTGCCGTCATTTTCAACGAACAGATTGCCCTGATGCATATCCGCATGGAAAAAACCGCCACTGACCGCCTGATTAAGGAAAGCCAGCACCAGCCGCGATGCCAGCGCCGGCAGATCATGCCCGCGCGCCTTCAGCTCTTCCACATTGCTGATCTTGACGCCATCGACCCATTCAAGCGTCATGACCCGGCCATTGGTGCGATCCCAATCGACATCGGGGATGCGGTATCCCTCCACGCCCTTCATCGTCTCGGCCAGTTCTGACGCGGAAGCAGCCTCTCGCCGCAAATCGAGTTCGCTATTGGTCCAGCGTTTGAAATTGGCGATGGTCAGGCGCGGGCGCAGACGCTCTGCCTCGCCACCAATCGCTTCAACATGGGCAGCCGCCCATTCATAGGTTGCAATATCGCTTGCGAATTTCTCGCGTATGCCGGGGCGCAATATCTTGATGGCGACGGTGCGGCCATCGACCGTCACACCCTTATGCACCTGCGCAATAGAGGCTGACCCCACAGGTTCTGGATCGATAGAGGTGAACAGTGCGCTTATCGGCTGGCCGAAGCTGGCTTCAATCGCTGCTTCTATCCCTGCAAAGGGTACAGGCGGCAGGCTATCCTGCAGGGTCAGTAAATTGCGCGCTGCATCCTCGCCCACCAGATCGGGCCGTGTCGCCAGCGTTTGACCCAACTTGATCGCAGCGGGACCAATATCCTGAAACGCGCCTGCATAATCGGGAATGGACGGCTGGAAGGTCCCGAGCCGCGCAATACGGGCCAGCCGCTTCACCGGCGATGGCGTATTGGGGTCACGCTCAATCCCGCGCAGCGCACCATGCCGCGCCAGCGTGCGGCCCCATTTGAGAAGCCGCCAGATATGGGTGCCGGGCAGCGTCACTGTTATATTTTCCAGCCCGAATAGATACCGACCGCACCACCCAGAATCAGCTCAACTCGTGTGTTGGCAAAACCGGCATTGCGGATCATGCTTTCAAATTCGCGTGGCTTGGGGAAACGGCGGATCGATTCGGCCAGATAGCGATAGCTGTCCTCATCATCAGCGATTACCTTGCCGATCTTGGGCATCAGATGATGCGAATAAAGATCATAGATTTCCTTAAAACCCGGCCATTTGGTGGAACCGAATTCCATGCAGAAAAAGCGCCCGCCGTGCCGGAGCACGCGGTGCGCCTCTGCCAGCGCCTTATCGATATGGGTGACGTTTCGAATCCCGAACACTATTGTGTACGCGTCAAAGACCGCAGCGGGATAGGTAAGCTGTTCAGCATTCTGGTTGGACCACACGAGCGAGGTCAGCCCGCGCTCCATCGCGCGTTCAATCCCAACATCCAGCATGTCCTGATTGATATCGGCCACGGTCACATCCGCACCGCGTTCGGTCATGCGGAAGGCGATGTCCCCGGTGCCGCCAGCCATATCCAGGATCGCCTCGCCCGGTTGCGGCTTCACCCGGCGTACGAACTTGTCCTTCCACAGCCGGTGCATGCCGCCCGACATAGCATCATTCATAATGTCATATTTGCTGGCAACGCTGGAAAAAACATCGCCCACACGGCGGGTCTTTTCCTCTGGGGCTACATCCTCATAGCCGAAAGATACCTGATCGCTCATGGCTTTGCGCCTTAGGGATAAAGTTTGGTGGCGTCTATTCGGTCTTGCTTTTACCAAGACCTGCTTTTTGATTGCGTGCGGCCAGAACAGCCGTTCTGACCTTGCGGCTCCGGCCCTCTCCCCTGTCCAGCCACCTGATATGGTGCTGGCGTGTAATATCGGGTGTCTGGGCGGGGGAGAGGGCTGGCACCGCCACCGACGATACGCCATATCCACCCACGACAGAGCTCCAATCGTCGGGAAATATAATGCCGGAATTGCCAGAGGTCGAAACAACGGTGCGCGGGCTCGCACGGTTCATGGAAGGCGCGCAGATCACTCGCGTCACGCTGAACCGGGCCGATCTGCGCCGCCCCTTCCCTCCCGAACTGGTGCAGGTGCTGACAGGCGCGCGCATCACATCTTTGGGTCGCCGCGCCAAATATGGCCTGATCCATACTGACCGCAACCAGACAATGGTGTTTCACCTGGGCATGAGTGGCCGATGGCGGATCGATCCAGCAGAAGCTGACAAGCATGACCATCTGGTGATCGATACAGAGAGTAACCGATTTGCCCTCTGTGATCCGCGACGATTTGGATCGGTCGATCTTGTGGTGACCGACGACCTCCCCGCATGGCCTGCTTTTGCCGCGATGGGGCCAGAACCCTTAGGCGAGGAGCTGTCAGCCACGTATCTCAGATCTGCGCTGGCAGGCCGTAAGCAGGCGATCAAGCTGTGCCTGCTCGATCAGAAAATCGTGGCCGGGCTGGGCAATATCTATGTGTGCGAGGCCTTGTGGCGAGCCGGGATCGATCCGCGCAAGGCAGGCGGCAAGGTCACAAAGCCGCAACTCATACGGTTGGTGCCTGCGATCAAGGACGTGCTGTCCCAATCGATCCGTGATGGCGGATCATCCTTACGTGATTATACCCAACCGGATGGCGAGCTGGGCTATTTCGCCACCCGCTTTGACGTCTATGGGCGTGAGGGTGCATTATGCCATCATGATGATGGCGGCATGGTCCAGCGTATCCAACAAGGCGGGCGTAGCACTTGGCTTTGCTCCAAATGCCAGAAGTAAGCGAATCCTTGACCTTCTGGCCCCTCCCGACTATGTGCGCCGCTTTCCGGCGTGAATCGCCGTGTTTTGCAAACAGATTAATCAGGAATTCGGTCACCTGACAGGTGACCTTGGATAAGGACGAACATGGCCAACACGCCGCAAGCCAAGAAGCGCATCCGCCGCAACAATCGCCGCGCCGAAGTAAACACCGCGCGCATGAGCCGCATCCGTAGCTTCGTGAAGAAGGTCGAAACTGCATGTGAAGCTGGCGACAAGGACGCAGCTGCAACCGCGTTGAAGGCTGCCCAGCCCGAAATGGCCCGCGGTGTGGCACGCGGTGTACTACACAAGAACACTGTCGCGCGCAAAATGTCGCGCCTGACCAAGCGAGTCTCAGCACTGTGATTCGCTGACCCAGCAGGGTCACAAACACCTTTTCGAAAGTGAGGGGCCGGTCCTTTGGGACCTGGCCCCTTTCTTTTGCCACATAGCTGCAGTGCAGCATCACCCTAACTCTAGGGTTTTCCACGATTCGCATGCGCTGAAACATTAAAACTGTTATTTTTCAGGTACTTCAACGCAAGCCTGCGGAGTCCCGGTGAGTCAACCGAATTATTTCAGTTTTTTTACCCTTTACCCTCTTGCTTGAACGCGAAAGCCGTACATAAATCGCTCTCAGGCCAGGGGCAGGACAGCCCGGGTTTTTACAGCTTGGACGATGGGGGAAGTCCCAGAATTACGATTCTGGGAAAGGGCGCAATTTGCCCGTCGTAATCGTTTGGGGGGCCTGGGCTTCGGCCAGGGTTTAGGGGTTAGGATTAGTCTGCGAGATGGTCAGCAAGAGCGACAATGTGCGGATTACGAAGCGCACAGTTGATGAGGATTTGATGGAAGATGCGGAAGCAGTAAACCTGGCGGCAGATTGGGCGGATATCAGCCAGGGCTTGCGCAAGGATTTGGGGCACCAGCTTCACAGCCAATGGATCAAGCCGATCCAGCTGGGCGGTTTCAGCAAGGACAGCGGAACGCTTGATCTGTTCCTACCGACCGAATTTTCCGCCAATTGGGTGAATGACCGTTTTCACGACCGGCTACAGCTGGCCTGGAAGATCGTGCGCAGCGAAGTGCGCAAGGTCCGCATCCAGGTCCATCCGGGCCGCCGTCAGCTGCCCGAACTGCGCCTCGACAATGGCCGCCACCCGGCCAATGATGGCTTTGGCTCCAGCGTTATAGCGGGTACCGCTGGCAATATGGGCGATGCGGGTTTCACCAGTTCAGTCGGCCTGGACCCCTCGCTGACTTTCGCAGCGTTTGTGACTGGTGAGGCCAATGTGCTGGCCTGCAATGCCGCGCAGCGCATGGCTGCGACCGAGCAGCCGCAATTCAGCCCGCTCTACCTCAAGGCCGCGACCGGCCAGGGCAAGACGCATCTGCTCCACGCCATTGGCCATTCCTATCTATCGGCCCATCCACGCGCGCGCATCTTTTATTGCAGCGCCGAACGCTTCATGGTCGAATTCGTTCAGGCGCTGAAAGCCAATCAGATGATCGAATTCAAGGCGCGGCTGCGCAGTTTCGATCTGCTGCTGGTGGATGATATTCAGTTCATCATTGGCAAGGCGAGCGCGCAGGAAGAACTGCTCTACACCATCGATGCGCTGCTGGCAGAGGGCAAACGACTGGTCTTCGCGGCTGACCGTGCACCGCAGGCACTGGATGGCGTCGAACCGCGGCTACTGAGCCGCCTCAGTATGGGTTTGGTGGCCGATATTCAGGCCGCCGATATTGAGTTGCGTCGTTCGATCCTGGAATCGAAACTGACGCGCTTCGCGCCGCTCAACGTACCCGATGACGTGATCGATTTCCTCGCCCGTACTATCACCCGCAATGTGCGCGAACTGGTGGGCGGCCTGAACAAGCTGATCGCTTACGCTCAGCTGACCGGGCAAGAGGTGTCACTCCAACTGGCGGAAGAGCAGCTGACCGATATTCTTTCGGCCAATCGCCGCCGGATTACCATCGACGAAATTCAGCGCACCGTGTGCCAGTTCTATCGCATTGACCGGGCGGAAATGTCATCCAAGCGACGTGCGCGCGCCGTGGTGCGCCCGCGCCAGGTGGCAATGTATCTAGCCAAGGTCCTGACCCCGCGCAGCTATCCCGAAATCGGGCGCAAGTTCGGCGGACGTGACCATTCCACGGTGATCCACGCCGTGCGTCTGATCGAAGATCTGCGTCAGCGCGATGCCGATATGGACGGCGATGTGCGTAGCCTGCTGCGTCAGTTGGAAAGCTGATAAAACTACACCGCTTCTCCACCATTGTTGCACCTTCTGTCGACAGCCCTATACACCGGGCTATCGACAGGCTGTACACATACTGCCAACAGGCGATGCATGGAGATATCCACTACCCTGCCTGGTAATTTTCGCGGCGCGCTGATGCGTGGTCTGCGCGCGTATTGCCCGCGTTGTGGCGAGGGCGCGCTGTTTCGCAAATGGCTGAAACCGCACAATGCCTGTCCCGCCTGCTCGCTCGACCTCACCCCACAGCAAGCCGATGATTTCCCAGCCTATATCGCCATCTTCATCACCGGCCATCTGGTGGGGCCGATCATCATCATGCTGGCGCTGGAATATGCGCTATCAGGTTGGCAAATCGCCGCGATATTGTTGCCCATAGCGACGCTGATGTTACTGGCCATGCTGCAACCGGTGAAAGGCGGGGTGATCGCCGCGCAGTGGTGGAATGGGATGCATGGCTTCGCGAAGGAACGTGTAGGAGCACCGCCGCAATGAGCCTGTCAAAGGACCGGCTGGAACGTTTTGCCCGCCATATCGTGCTGCCCGAAGTGGGCGGCGCGGGTCAGGTGGAACTGGCGGGCAAGCATGTGGCGGTGATCGGCCTGGGCGGGATCGGCTCGCCCGCTCTCCAATATCTCGCTGCTGCCGGAATTGGCCGCTTCACGCTGGTGGATGATGATGCGGTCGATGCCAGCAATCTGCAGCGCCAGACCATTTTTACCATGCGCGATGTCGGCCATGGTAAGGCGGTGTCCGCGCGGCGCTGGATGGCGAATTTCGACGAGGCATTGCAGGTCGACATCAGCGATACCCGCATTTGTGCTGACAATGCCGCGCAATTGCTGGGCGGTGCTGATCTGGTGCTGGACGGTACCGATAACTTCGCCACAAGATTGGCCGTGTCAGATGCTTGCGTAGCACTGGGCATTCCGCTGCTCAGCGCCGCTGTGGGGCGGTTTCAAGGGCAGGTCGGGGGATTTGCAGGTCACCTGCCCGATCAGGCCTGCTATCGCTGCTTTGTCGGCGATGCCTTCGATGCGGAGGATTGCGATACCTGCGCCGATGATGGCATGCTGGGCGCAATGGCAGGCTGGGTCGGCACATTTGGCGCGATGCAGGCCGTGCGCGTGCTGCTGAACGGTGTCAGCACCTTTGGCGATCCGCAATGGGGGCAGTTGCATCTGCTCGACGGCATGGCACCTGGAATGCGCAGCATGCGGATTGTGAAAGATCCGGAATGTGCTGCCTGTGGATCAACCGCTTAACACCTCCACCACCCAGCTCGGGACCGATTCGCCTGCCCGCCCTTGGCGGCTTTCATGGAACCAGTGCGAGCCTTCGCTGCGTTCCAGATTCAGCTCCAGCGTCTGCGCGCCCAGATCACGCGCTTCGCGCACAAAGCCAGCGGCAGGATAGACCGCGCCGCTGGTGCCAATGCTGACGAATAAATCCGCTTCGCGCAAAGCGGCATAAATCCGCTCCATCTGATAGGGTATCTCGCCAAACCAAACGATATCAGGGCGGAGGCTGGGCGCGGAACAGGCGGGGCATGGCGGGCGATCCAGCATGGGTGTGCACCACGGGCTACGTGCTTCGCAAGACAGGCACAGCGCACTTTTCAGCTCTCCATGCATATGCAGCATCCGGCTGGCCCCGGCGCGTTCATGCAAATCATCCACATTCTGCGTGACGATCAGCAATTCGCCCGAAAATTCGCGGTCCAACCGCGCTAGCGCATGATGCGCCGGGTTCGGCTCCACATTGGCCAGTGCTGCGCGACGCATATCATAAAAACGCAGCACCAGATCGGGATCGCGAGCGAAACCTTCGGGTGTCGCCACATCCTCTATCCTATGTTGTTCCCACAACCCGTCAGCCGCGCGGAAGGTATCGATCCCGCTTTCGGCGGATATGCCCGCCCCTGTGAGGATCACGATATTGGATAGACCGGATTTCATATGCATACTCGTCATGCTGAACTTGTTTCAGCATCCATCCTGCCCCACAGAGCAAACATCGCAAGTGGGTAAATAGACCCTGAAACAAGTTCAGGGTGACGGATGGGTTAAGGACAGCAAGATGGCGCAGTTTGGAATCATCGGGCACAAGGGGCGCATGGGTCAGGCTCTATTCAAGGCCGTGGCCGAGGCAGGACATGAAGTTTCCGGCGGCGTCGATGCAGGTGAACAGCCGGGGCCTCTGGCGACGCGCTGCGACGTGCTGGTCGATTTTTCGGCGCCCGCCGCTCTCGCTGCCAATCTGGCGGCGGCGCGTGTGGCGGGCACGCCGATCGTTATCGGCACCACCGGGCTGGAAAATGAACACCATCGGATGATCGATGAAAGCGCCAAATATCTGCCGATTTTGCAAACGGGCAATACCTCGCTGGGCGTCACATTGCTGGCGCATCTGGTAAAAGAGGCGGCATCGCGGCTCGGCCCTGATTGGGACATCGAGATTGTGGAGATGCACCACCGGATGAAGGTGGATGCGCCGTCAGGCACGGCGCTGTTGCTGGGTGAAGCCGCTGCGGCCGGACGCGGCATTGATCTTGCCAACCATAAAGAAAGCGGACGTGACGGGATCACGGGCGCACGCAAAGAAGGCGCGATTGGCTTTGCCGCGCTGCGCGGCGGCACGGTGGCCGGCGATCACAGCGTCATTCTGGCCGGGAATGAAGAGCGCGTGACGCTGACCCATAATGCCGAAAACCGCATGATCTTTGCCCGTGGCGCAGTTAAGGCTGCGCTGTGGCTGTTGGGCAAGGAGCCGAGCCGCTACACTATGCCGCAGGTCCTGGGCCTGTAATCCCAACCCCATGACCAAAGACCAGATTTTCGAATTTTTCCGTCGACTGGCAGAGGATAATCCTGAGCCTGAGACCGAGCTGGAATATGGCAATGCCTATCAGCTGGTGGTGGCAGTCGCCCTATCCGCGCAGGCAACCGATGTGGGGGTGAACAAGGCGACGTGCGCGCTGTTCGCAAAAGTCAAAACGCCGCAGCAAATGCTTGAGCTAGGTGAGGATGGGCTGAAAGATCACATCAAGACCATCGGCCTGTTCAATTCCAAGACGAAGAACGTCATCGCGCTAAGCCAGCTGCTGGTGGATGAATATGGCGGCGAGGTGCCGGACAGTCGGGAGGAACTGGTCAAGCTGCCCGGCGTGGGGCGCAAGACGGCCAATGTCGTGCTCAATTGCTGGTTCCGCCAAGAAACCTTCGCGGTCGACACGCATATTCTGCGCGTGGGCAACCGCACCGGCCTCGCCAAAGGGAAAACACCCGAACAGGTGGAGGCGAAGCTGGAAAAGCGGGTGCCGCAGCCCTTCCGCCTGCATGCCCATCACTGGCTGATCCTGCATGGGCGATATGTGTGCAAGGCACGCACGCCCGAATGCTGGCGCTGCCAGCTGGTTGACCTGTGCAGTTTCAACAAGAAGGTGCTGGAAAAGCCGAAGGGGCGATGAGGTGCCCGCCTAAACATCATCCGCGCTGATCATTTCGGCCCGATCGATCTCATTGGTCAGGCTGGCCACAGTGGTTGCCACCGCCGCATCCCCGCTGACATTGGTGGTGGTGCGCATCATGTCCATGATCCGATCCACGCCCGCCACGAAAGCGATGGTTTCCAGCGGCACGCCCACCGCGCCGAACACCAGCGCCATCATGATCAGCCCCGCCCCCGGAATACCTGCCGCGCCGACCGCGCCCAAAGTGCCCAGAATTGAGATCAGGAAATAATCGCCCCAGCTCAAATCCACGCCGAAAATCTGCGCCCCGAACAATGTGGCAAGGCCCAGATACATCGCCGTACCATTCATGTTGATCGTCGCGCCCAGCGAAATGACAAAGCTGGCCACCGAATTGCTGATGCCCAGATTGCGCTCCGCACAGCGCAGCGTCACCGGCAGTGTGGCATTGGAACTGGCGGTGGAATAGCTGACGGCGATGGCATCGATAATCCCGCGGAAAAAATCCACCACCGGCAGGCGCGCGATGAATTTGATCATGGCGGAATACATCACGCCGATGATCAGCAGGCAGCCGAGATAGTTGAGGAAGACCAGCTTGCCCAAAGCGGCGAGCGCCCCCAGCCCCAGCGTACCCGCGACCCACGCCATCAGCGCAAAGACACCAAAGGGGGTCAGCTCCATCACCACCATGGTGACCTTCTGCATCACGACTGAACCGGAATCGAAGATCCTGAGGACAGGTTCACCCTCCTCCTTCGCCATCAATATGCCGATGCCGATAAGCATGGAAAAGACGATCAGCGGCAGCACATTGACGTCTGCCATCACCTGAACCGGGCTTTGCGGCACCATGCCCAACAGCATGTCACGCCACGTCGTTTCATTGGGCTGCGGCACAGCACCCATTTCGATCATGGAGGTATCGACCCCCATACCCGGCTGGACAATTGTGCCTAGCAGCAGGCCCAGCCACACCGCGATCTGCCCGGTCATCACGAACAGCAGCAATGCACGCCAGCCAACACTGCCCAGCTTGCGCAGATCGCCAATACTGGCGACGCCCGCGACCAGACTGAAGAAGATCAGCGGGACGACCAGCATCTTGATAAAGGCGACGAAAATATCGCCCACGATCTTGATGCTGGCAGCCCCCGGCCCCCACAGCCATCCCGTCAGCACGCCCAGCACCAGCGCCGCGACCACGCGTTGCCACAGTGGAATCTTGAACCATGCGGCCATATCGCCTCCCCTTATCCGGCTGCCAACACCGCGCGCGCAACACGCGCATAAATACGGCTTAGCGTATCGAGGTCAGGTATGGCCACGGCCTCGTCCCTTTTATGCATGGTCGCATTGCACAGGCCAAATTCGATCACAGGGCATACGGCGCGCAGGAAACGCGCATCAGACGTGCCGCCGCTGGTCGATGCCTCTGGCACAATGCCCGTTTCGGCCTCCACCGCATCAGCAATGATCTGAGAGAAGTCACCCGGAGGGGTGAGGAAGGGTTCGCCAGAGATGATCGGAAGCGCGCTGCCGCCATGTTTTTCAGCGATCCCGCCGATCAATTCTGAAAGCGACGCGCCAGAATGCTGATCATTAAAGCGGATCGAAATGCGCGCCCTGGCCTTGGCAGGGATCACATTATGCGCTGCATTACCCACTTCCAGTTCGGTGATTTCAATATTGCTGGGCTGGAACCAGTCAGTCCCTTCATCCAGCACAAGTGCGTCAATCTCGGCCAGCATCGCCACCAGCTTTGGCAGCGGGTTATCGGCCAGATGGGGATAGGCGACATGACCCTGCACGCCTTCTACCTCCAGCCAGATATTGACCGAGCCGCGCCGCCCGATCTTCATCATATCGCCCATCCGGTGGACGCTGGTGGGTTCGCCCACAAGACACAGATCGGGTTGATGGCCAACCTCGCGCATGTAATCGATCAGCGCGCGCGTACCGTGCAGCGCCGGACCTTCCTCGTCCCCGGTGATGATAAAGCTCACCGTGCCCGCGTCTGGTGGCACTTCGGCCATCGCTGCGACCATGGCGGCAATCGCACCCTTCATGTCGACAGCGCCGCGGCCATAAAGCAGCTCGCCCCGATCTTCCGCCACAAAGGGCGCGCTGGTCCAACCTTCACCCGGCGGCACCACATCCAGATGGCCAGCAAAGGCGAAATGGCGTGATCCGGTCGTCCCGCTCCGAATGGCGAAAAGGTTTTCGACGGGAGCTTCCTCGCTGCCCACCGGCCCGTCACCGCGCGTAAAGCGATGCACATCGAAGCCCAACGGGGTGAGCATTTGTTCCATCACGTCAAAAACCTGCCCCGTAGCAGGGGTGATGCTTGGTGCCTCGATCAGCCGCTTGGCAAGGTCGATCACGTCAGTCATTTAGGCAGTTCCTTCCAGCGGCTCCACCGCAAAGGCAAGCTCCAGCATTTCAGCAATGCGGGGTGGCAAGTTCGGCCTGCGCCGAACTGGGCAGCAACAGGGCAAGCGACAGAAACGCAATCAACAGGCGTTGCATCATCAGCTGGGCGCCTTTTCAAAAGCTTCGATCACCCATTGCTCATCTTCCGCAGCCGTGATCCATGCCTGCATCCACTCATGTTCCCACACGGCCTGCATATAGGTTTGCGCAAAGCCGGGTACGGCAATGCCATAGGTTATGAAGCGTGACACGATGGGCGCGTAAAAGGTGTCAGCTGCGCCGAATGTACCAAACAGGAAGGGACCGCCCTGGCCATGCCGCGCGCGCGCCTCTGCCCACAGGGTCAGTATCCGCACGACGTTCTGCTTTGCCTCGTCAGTCAGGCCGGAATGCTGAACCTGCTTGCGCACGTTCATGGGGCATTCGCGCCGCAGCGGCAGGTAAGAACTGTGCATTTCGGCGACCATCGCCCGCGCCATGCCGCGCGCGGCGTCATCCTTTGGCCAGAAGCGGTCGCGTCCAACCTTGTCGGCCAGATATTCCATGATGGCGAGGCTGTCCCAGATCACGACATCGCCATCCCACAGGATCGGCACCTTGCCGCTGGATGGTTGCACCTCACCCATCTGACGCTTGGCAGCTTCCCACTCCTCACCACTGATATTGACAGTGAGTTCTTCGAAATGGAGGCCCGATTGCTTGGCCGCGAGCCAGCCGCGCAGTGACCAGCTGGAATAATTCTTGTTCCCGATGATCAATTTCATGCGCGCGCTCCTGCTGGTTCACATGCGCAGTAAGCGTTCATCATTACCCTGTCGAGGCTGAACAGATGGGCGGCGGCGGAACTTCAGCTCCAGCCCGCACCCAATGCATCATCCAGCACGGCGGCGCGCAATTCGGCAATGCCCATGCCTTTTTCGCTGCTGGTGACGTGGATCACGGGGAAGGCAGCGACGTGCTTCTTCGCTTCTTCCGCCACCTTGGCAACGGTCGCGTCCAGTTCTGATTTCTTGACCTTGTCCGCCTTGGTCATGACGATGCGATAGACGACGGCGGCCTCGTCCAGCATCTTCATCATCTCGCGGTCGACATCCTTCAGCCCGTGGCGGCTATCGACCAGAACCAGCGTGCGGGTCAGCACCTGCCGCCCACGCAGATAGGATTTGACCAAATTCTTCCACTTGTCGACCACCTTCACAGGCGCCTTGGCAAAGCCATATCCCGGCATATCGACCAACCGCAGCAGCGTCGGTTCCCCCACTTCAAAGAAGTTCAGTTCCTGCGTGCGCCCCGGCGTGACCGATGCGCGCGCGATAGCACGTCTGCCTGTCAGCGCGTTGAGAAGGCTGGATTTGCCGACATTGGAACGCCCGCAAAAGGCAACCTCTGGTACGGTTGGATCGGGAAGGAATTTCAGCTGCGGGGCGGACAGCAGGAAATCAACCCGGCCGGAAAACAGCCGGGATGCGGCCTGTTCTTTCCGGGCCTGAAGTTGCTGTTCCTCCGGGTTCACGCCTCAATCCTTGCCATCGCGCGTCTTGGCCACCGCCATATCCGCCTTCTGCTTTTCCGCCGCTGCGCGCAGTTGCGGATGCTTGGAATAGAGATAGCTTTGCTGGGCCAGTGTCAGGATGTTGGAGGTAATCCAGTAGATCAGCAGACCCGCGGCAAAGGGCGCCATCACGAACATCAAAATCCATGGCATGAAGGCAAACATTTGCGCCTGGATCGGGTCCATCGCGCTGGGGTTGAGGCGGAATGTCAGCCACATGGTCACGCCCAGCAGAACCGCCAGAATGCCGATGGCCAGGAAACCCGGCGGGTCAAATGGCAGCAGGCCAAACAGGTTCAGAATATGCAGCGGATCGGGCGCTGACAAATCCTGAATCCACAGCGCGAAAGGCTTGTGGCGCATCTCAATCGCCAGGATCAATGTTTTATACAGCGCGAAGAAGATCGGGATTTGCAGCAGCAGCGGAAGGCACCCGGCCAGCGGGTTGACGCCTTCATCCTTATACAGCTTCATCACTTCCTGCTGCTGACGCTGCTTATCATCCTTATAGCGTTCCTGGATCGCCTTCATCTTGGGCTGGACCGCCTTCATCGCCGCCATGCTGGCAAACTGCTTTTGCGCGATGGGGAACATCAACCCGCGAATAATCACCGTCAGCAGGATGATGGCAACGCCGAAATTACCGACAAGGCTATAGAGCTTGGTCAGCAGCCACCAGATCGGCCAGGCAATAATTTCAAACCAACCCCAGTCGATCGACTTGCCGAAATTGCTGATGCCCTGCGCTTCATAGCCGCGCAGGACGCTACTTTCCTTGGCACCTGCGAACAGTTGCGTTATCCGCGTGACCTGTTGGCCAGCGGCGACTGTGACTGGTTGATAGATCGCATCAGCACGGAAATGGCGATCACCCAGCGAACGGAAATCAGCATCAACCGGCTCACCTTCCTGCGGGATCAGGGCGGAAAGCCAGTAAATATCAGTAAAACCGATCCAGTCGGTCCCGCCATCGATAGATTGCGAGCCTTCCTCTTCCAGATCGTCATAATCCAGATCAAATTGCACCGCGCCATCGGCATCGGCAATCGGGCCGGAATGGACATTCCACGTGTCCTGGCTGGCCGTGTCACTGGTACGGTTGATCAAGGCAAAGGGTTGCGCGACAATCGGTCCTGCACCAGTATTCGCCACGGTCTGCTTGGCGGTGATCATATAATGATCGTCAACTGACAGCTCAATCGTGAAGAGTTGCCCTTCGCCATTGTCATGGGTGAGCGTGACCGGGCTATCCTGCGTCAACTTGCCGCCATCAGCCGTCCAGACCGTTTTCGCATCGGGCAGCTTAGCTCCGTTCCCGACCCAACCGAATTGAGCAAAATGTTGTGCTGGCGTGCCCTGGGGAGAGAACAGCCGCACAGGCCCGCTATCCTTCTTGACCGTCTGACGATGAGTTTTGAGCACCAGGTCATCCAGCCTTGCGCCAACCAAATTGATTGATCCGGCAAACTCCGCCGCCTCAACAGGCACACGATTTTCCGATGCCAGTGCGGTTTTCAGATCGGCTGCTTCCTGCTTCACCATCTCAGGGTCGGTCAGCCCGCCTTCACGCGTTCGCCCCGTAATCGGTTCGCCATCGCCGGTTGCGTCTGCGGAAATCGCCCCTGCTGGCTGATCGCTTTCTGCCATGACCGAAGCCTGCGGATAAAAATAACGCATGGCCACATCCCAGCCCAGAATGAGCAGGGCTGAAAGCGCCACGGCGAGCAGGATATTGCGCTGATTGTTCAAGATGGAATTCCGTGCGTCTGTTATACTTGGTGTGTTATGTAGGCGTTACGGTACGGGATCATAGCCATGCCCGCCCCATGGGTGGCAGCGCATTAGCCGCTTAAACGCCAGCCATCCACCCTTGATCGCACCATATTTTCCCACGGCCTCTATCGCATATTGTGAGCAGGACGGGGCATAACGGCAGGTGGGCGGCAGAATGCGGCTGGGACCCCACTGCCACAGCCGTGCGATGAAGATCAGCACTCGGCTCATTTGCGCGGCCCCTTGCGCGATCCTCTGCTGGGGCGGCGGCGGGGCGGATCGCCCTTGCCAGCGGCTGCGCGTTGCAAGGCAGCAGCCAGTTCTGCTTGCAACTTGCCGAAATCGCGTTCGATCGCGCGATCGCGGGCAATCAAAATATGGTCGTGATCCGGCAGGCCCTCACCCGGCAGCGCCGCCCACAGCAATTCGCGGAAACGCCGCTTGATCCGGTTGCGAACCACCGCATTGCCCACCCGTTTGGTCACGGTGATGCCATAACGCTTCCCTCGACCGCCATTGGGATTGGCCAACAGCACAAATCCGGGGCGCGCCACGCGCAGACCGCGATTGGCGGCGAGGAAATCCGCACGTTTACGGATAACGGAAATCGATTCGTTCATTTGTGGAGTCATATGTTTTGACCCTCAAACGCCGGACGCGGACCGTCCGGTCCGCTTAGCTTCGCGGCATAAGTCGCGACGCACAGTCGCGCTTGCGGGCTGCGTACCGCAGCCCGGGTCAATTCTCTCCATTGCACAGTAGAAATGCAACGGGTCCCCGATTGAGGGGACCCGCAAGGCCGACAGGCCGCCCGCAGTGAGGCGACCGCAGGTCGCGTGAGCGAGGGTATCGCGCGCCTGGACGGGCGCCGCGACCAATAAATTAAGCGCAGAGGTTCTTGCGGCCACGACCACGGCGAGCACGCAGGACCTTGCGACCACCCGGCGTCGCCTTGCGGGCGAAGAAGCCATGGCGGCGAGCACGCACGAGATTGCTGGGTTGAAAAGTCCGCTTCATCTAATCCTCGAAATCAATACAGGCGCCGTGGCACCAATAAAAAGGGCCGCCCACTCTAGGCGACCGCCATATGATGCGCGCGATTAGGCGAAGGTGCTGATCGAGTCAAGGTGGCGCAGCACCCATTAAAACTTGTTAGCGGGTGGCGCATCTTCTCGACAAGGCAGGGGCGCGTGACCACGAAAAGCCTTTCGCGCCAAGGTGCTATGGGGGTCGCACGTGGTCGCACTGGTCAAAACAGTTGCCTATCTGGGATTGGATGCCCGCAATGTAGAGGTGCAATGCCAGGTAGCCCCCGGCTTGCCGCGCTATGCCATTGTCGGCCTGCCAGACAAGGCGGTGAGCGAAAGCCGTGAACGGGTGCAGTCTGCACTGGCTGCAATGGGCCTTGCCCTGCCCCCCAAGCGGATCACCATTAACCTGTCACCCGCCGACTTGCCCAAAGATGGATCGCATTATGACCTGCCCATTGCACTTGCGCTACTGGCGGCAATGGGAGTGACGGATGCCGAACAATTGGCTGACTGGATGGCGGTGGGGGAACTGGCACTGGATGGCCGGATCGTACCATCCCCCGGCGTCCTCTTGGCTGCACTCCATGCCAGCCAGGAGGAGGTGGGGCTGATCTGTCCGGTGGCGCAAGGGCCAGAAGCAAAATGGGCTAGCGGTGTGCCGGTGCTGGCCGCGCCGGATCTGGTCAGCCTGCTCAATCACCTCAAGGGTACGCAACAATTGTCGGAGCCACCACGCGGAGAGGTGGAGCTGGCACCTCCAATGGCAGACCTGAAACAAGTGAAGGGGCAGGAGATAGCCAGGCGCGCTCTGGAAATCGCCGCTGCTGGAGGCCACAATCTGTTGATGGTGGGGCCACCCGGTGCTGGGAAAAGCCTGCTGGCAAGCTGCCTGCCGGGTATCCTGCCCGAATTGACCCCGACAGAGGCGCTGGAAGTATCCATGGTTGCCTCTGTCGCGGGGCTGCTTGATGGCGGTAAAATCAGCCGCCAGCGTCCGTTTCGTGCACCGCATCATTCCGCCAGTATGGCCGCACTGACTGGGGGGGGGATTGAAAGTTAAGCCGGGTGAGGTCAGCCTGGCGCATCTAGGTGTGCTGTTCCTGGATGAGCTGCCCGAATTTCAGCGCGCCGTGCTCGATTCGCTACGCCAGCCGCTGGAAACGGGCAGTGTCGATGTGGCGCGCGCGAATGCGCATGTGACCTTCCCCGCGCGGGTACAATTGATCGCAGCAATGAACCCATGCCGCTGCGGCCATCTGGGCGATCCTGCACTTGCCTGTTCGCGTGCGCCGCGTTGCGCAGCCGATTATCAGAGCAAGGTGTCTGGACCCATGCTTGACCGTATAGACCTGCATGTGGAGGTCGAACCTGTCAGCGCCGCCGATATGGCGCTGCCCGCACCCACTGAAGGGTCAGCGGAAGTTGGCGCAAGGGTCGCCCGCACCCGTGCCATCCAGACCTCACGTGCCGAACAGACGGGTGCGCGCTCCAATGCTGAACTAAACGGAGAGGCTTTGGAGAAATTCGCTACGCCCGATGAAGCTGGCCGCGCATTGTTGATGCAAGCGGCAGAGGCTATGCGCCTGTCCGCTCGCGGTTATACCCGTATGCTGCGCGTAGCCCGCACCATTGCCGATATGGCAGGGGCTGAACAGATAGGTCGCATCCATATCGCCGAGGCGTTGAGTTATCGCAGGCAGGCGCCACGCGCCTGACCCCCCGCGGGGGAGGTTCAACCCGCCTTTTTGGCTGATCTGAGATCAATCACATCGCCGATCGCAGGAACGTCACCGGCTTTCGCTTCTGTGCCATCATTACGCAAACCGATCTTGTCCGGACGCACGAACCACAAATCTCTGAGTGTCAAAATGCGCCCATCATGCGCAAGAATCGAGACAGGTCCGATTGGCAGACGATCCCGCTCATCCACCAGTACGGGATTTTCAGCAGCGCCGCTGCCATATTTCTGGCCCCATTGACGCAGCGCCAGCATGGCCGGGAGTAGGTCCGATCCCTTATCCGTCAGTCGATATTCGATCTTGCGCCGATCATCTGCGCAAGGTTCGCGCTTGAGGATGCCGTGCTCAACCAGGTTGGCCAATCGATTGGACAGGATGTTGCGAGCGATACCCAGCTCGCTCAAAAACTCTTCAAAGTGACGCAGGCCGTTAAAGCTGGCACGCAAGATCATAAAGGACCAACGTTCACCCATCACCTCCAAGGCTTGCGGCAATCCGCATTCTGTTAATTCGCGCAGTGATTCGCGGATTTCACCCATTTCGGTCCTTTCAGTGAAACCTAATTTTAGCGCAGGTAACGCCTTTGAGCAAAAAATTTTCAGTTTTAGGTTGCAACTCGATATCTATCTATTTAAGTAGTGATTAGCAACTGGTTTTGATTCGAAACTGGCTGTAGCAAAGACAAACAACAGGACAAGATGTGATGACCCTCTCCTCTCCCTTTACCAGCCGCGTCGGCGTGTTTGCGCTGGCACTTGTCTATACCGGGCTGACCTTTGGTGCAGCAGTAACTCCAGCCCCGGCGTTCGCAGCAAATGGCCCCTATTATACAGCAGAGCTGGCCCAACCAGCCAGTGACGCCCGCGCCGTGGCAACCGGCGTTGCCTGGTCCTGCAAAGGCACCAATTGCGCAGCTGGCAAAGGTATGCAGCGCCCGCTGCGTGTTTGCCGTGGCCTGCAACGCGAATTTGGCGAAATCGTGAACTTTACCGCCCAAGGCGAAAAATTGAGCGATGAAAAGCTGGCAAAATGTAACGGCAAATAAGCCCGCCAATCCACGCTGGGCCCTCTCTCCCCGGCAATAATGCCTCCGGCGTCCCCCATGCCGGAGGCTCTACTTTATGTGACAATAAGCCCACGCTCAACCAGATCGATTTTCAGTGAACAGGCATCGCGGAAATGGTGCACCTGCCAGCCCAGCCCTTTTGCCCCAACAATATTGTCCAGGTTGTCATCAATGAAGAGCATCGCTTGGGGCGCATGACCAAACCGATCTGCCGCCAGATTGAAAATGGCGGGATCAGGCTTGGCCAGCTTTTCCTGACCCGACACCACGATATCGTGGAAACGCTCCAATATGGGTTGGGTAGGACGGAATCGTTCCCACAGCTCCGCCCCGAAATTGGTAATCGCATAGAGCGGCACAGCCTGCATGTGCAGCGCGTCAATCAACTCCATAGTTCCCGGGACACGCCCGGGAATGCTATCCAGGAACCGCGTGGCATAGGTATCGATCAGATGCGCATATTGCGGAAATAGCGCTTTGCGTTCGAGCAGCATTTCATCGAGCTGTCGTCCGGCGTCATGTTCAAAATGCCATGCCTCGGTCACCACATTGGCGCAGAACCAGTCCAGTTCCTGCCGATTGTCAATCAGCGGCGCAAAAATAAGCCGCAAATCCCATTCGACGATCACGCGGCCCACATCGAACACCACCGCTTCCACAGACATGCTCAGCCGGTTCATGACCCAGCCCTATACAGCAACGGCCCGCTCTCCATTTGGGAGGCGGGCCGATCCATCGGCTCGGCCACACAAGGCGACCGGCCAATCAGCGCGAAATCAACCCTGGCGGGCCTTGAAACGGCGATTGGTCTTGTTGATGACATATGTCCGGCCGCGACGACGAATCACGCGGCAATCGCGGTGGCGGTTCTTCAGCGACTTGAGGCTGTTACGGATCTTCATGTTACTTTTTCCAAAATGCAGCGCGCCGGAGACGGCCCCAGCGCGAGAAAAATCAAGGCGCGCCGTTAGCGTGGGCAGAGATTCGGGTCAAGCGCAGAGGCGATAATCGCCCGATTTCCCTGCGACACGGATTAGGGTTAGGACTCATTAAGCCCACTCTTGCAGCCACAACAGGGGCAAATATTGTCCGATTGTTCATAAACACGGCGTTAGGCCGTAAATTCATGTACAGCGTGGCCGAAACACGCACGGTGAGGACGGAACAATGCGATTGGATGGACGGATCATTCTGGCTTGCTCTGCAGCTGCCTCGTTTTTGGCGGCCTGCACCACCACCCCCGGCCACAGCCCGGTAGAGGTGACGCGCTTCCACGATGCCAGTCAATTGAGCCAGATCGGGCAAGGCGCAATTTTTGTCGAAACCGCACCGGGGGGTGATGACGGGACACTTGACCTGGGCACTTATAAGGCAGCGGTTGCGCATGAGCTGGCGCGCCTTGGCTATACTGAAACCGCACGTCAGGAAGCCCACCATCTGGCGCAGGTTCGGATGGAACATTTCATCATCACCAATGACGTGCCGCGACGCGGCCCCGTAAGTGTGGGTGTGGGCGGCTCTACCGGCTCATACGGGTCCGGCGTGGGTGTGGGCATTGGTATCAATCTCGGCGGCAGCAAGCCCAAGGATCGTATAGGAACCGCGCTGGGCGTGATGATCCGTGACAAGGAAACATCCCGCACATTGTGGGAAGGGCGCGCCCGGTTGGACGTCCCACGCGGATCCCCCCTTGCTGATCCGCACGCCAATGCGGCAGCCATTGCCAGCGCAATGTTTGACGATTTTCCGGGAAATGATGGTGAGACCATCGAGATTGAGGTGAGTGAGTGACACAGATCGCAATCGACGCGAATTTTGACAGCGGCAATATTGAAGTGCTGTCAATGGAGGGTGCAAAGGCACGGCTGGCGCTGCGCAAGGATAACAATTCCGAATTTGCGCAATGGTTCCATTTTCGCGTCACATGTGAGGCGGGGCAGGAGCTGGAACTGAAGATCACTGGCCTGAATGCATCCGCCTATCCGGCGGGATGGGCCGGATATGATGCATGCGTTTCGGAAGATCGCGAATATTGGACGCGCGCGGCCAGCTCTTTTGACGAAGCTGAGGACAATGGCACACTCACCTTCCGCTATATTCCCGCCAGCAACGTCGCCTGGTTTGCTTATTTCGCGCCCTATTCAATGGAACGCCATCACGATCTGGTGGCCGAAGCCGCCGCTAGCGAAGGTGTGGAGCTGATCCGTCTGGGCACCACACTGGACGGACAACCAATCGATTGCCTGGAATTGGGCGATGGGGGCAAACAAGTGTGGCTCTATGCCCGCCAGCACCCCGGCGAAACGCAGGCCGAATGGTGGGTGGAAGGCACGCTCGAATGCCTCACCGACCCCAGCGATCCGGTCTCGCGCGCGCTGCGCGAGCACTGTCGGTTCCACATCGTGCCCAATTGCAACCCTGATGGGTCGCGCCGCGGCCATTTGCGCACCAATGCAATGGGCGCGAATTTGAATCGCGAATGGGAAAATCCCACGGCTGAGCAATCGCCCGAAGTGCTGGCGATTCGCAATCGCATGGATGCAACCGGGGTCGACTTCGCCATGGATGTCCATGCAGATGAGGCGATTCCAGCAGTGTTTTTGGCGGGTTTTGATGGCATCCCTAATTGGACCGACGCGCTTGGCGAAAGCTATAATCGCTATCGCGCCATTCTGGATCGGCGCACACCCGATTTCCAGACGAAGCTGGGCTACCCCACAGCGGCGCCGGGACAGGGCAATCTGTCAATGAGCACCAATCAGCTGGCCCAGCGATTCGGCTGCACCGCGATGACACTGGAAATGCCGTATAAGGATCTGATCGACGGACCAGAGCCAGAACAGGGCTGGTCACCCGAACGATGCAAATTGTTGGCGCGCGATTGCCTTGCCTCGTTACTGGAATGGCTCGAAGGTTAGGGTTCAGCCCAGGCTGGCGGGGCCAAAGGCGCGCGGCAGTAAATCACTGAGACGTATTTTCACCACATCATCTTCACCCGCGCACCACACCACCGGATCGGTGCCGCCCAGCAACGCCAGTTCATTCAGCGCCTGTCGGCAGCGCCCACATGGGGTGATGGGCGTGGAGGTATCGCCAATCACTGCCACTTCTTCCAACCCACCGCGATGCCCATCATCCATGGCCTTGGCCACGGCCACGGTTTCGGCGCAGAGTGCCAATCCATAGCTGGCATTTTCAATATTGGCGCCGGTCACCACAGTCCCATCAGCAAAGCGCAAGGCCGCCCCCACGCGAAATTGCGAATAGGGGGAGTATGAATTTTCGAGCGCCATGCGGGCCGCCGCAATCAGACTATCGCGATTATTGTCCTCGCTCACCGCGCATTCTCCTTCACGGTTGCACCACAACCCATTCGACCGGCTCGTCAGAAGCCTCGCTCTTCAGGGCGCTATTCGCACTCCACAGTAGCCACGGGCGCCCGGCGTAACGGGGAGCGAAACGGTCACGCACCAACCACAAATCACGTTCGATCCGTCCTGCAATGCCATAGCGTTCCTCAAACGCCGGGAACAGTTTCAGGATCACCGGCTTGCCGACATGCATCTCGACCTGATTGATGAAAGTCATCAATTCACTCTCGACCGCAGCATCGCTGACTTGACCGGAACAGCTTTCGGCGGTCCGGTCCAGCGCAATCGCAGGTGGCAGCAAATCATCATCGCGCGGGACGATAGTGACGAAATTGGCCGATTGCCCGCCTGCCTTCTCGCACGGATCGAACACATGGACCGCGCCAGCCATCAACCCTTCGCGCCGGGCCGCATCGAAATTGCGGGCAAAGCGCGCATCCTGACCGCCTGAGCCACGGCTTGCCTCCAGATAAGCAAACTTGCCCCCCAGCGCGCGAACCGTGGCAAATCCGACCAGCCCTTGGGCCTGGCTCACAGCAACGCCTTGATCGGGATATTTGCCCTCATTTGGCACAAAATGCTGCAAGGTACACCAATACCAGATCGCCGCCGCCAATACGGCGATTAGTGCCAGTGCTGCAAAATATCGCCTCCAGCGATGACGCAATTTGCCGGCTTTGCGTGCCATCGCCTGCCCAATCAGCCCTTGATATGCAGAACGCAGATCAGCGTGAACAGGCGCCGAGCCGTGTAGAAATCGGTTTCAACCTTGCCATCCAACCGCTCCATCAACAGTTCTGCCGCATGGTCGTGAATTCCGCGCCGCGCCATATCGATCGTTTCAATCTCTGCCGGGGTCGCCTTGCGGATAGCCTGGTAATAGCTGTCACAAATGGCAAAATATTCACGGATCGGGCGGCGGAACCGCGCAAGCCCGATCAACAGCGTTTCCAGCATCTGGTCCGCCGTGTCGCGGATTTCGATCGCCAACCGACCATCCTGCACAGACAATTTCAGACGATAGGGGCCCGTCGTTCCGCGTTCCGTACTGCGCAGCGGTTTGAAGCTGTTTTCTTCAATCAGGTCAAAGATTGCGACGCGCCGTTCCTGCTCCACATCGGCATTGCGCCAGATGATTGTCTCTTCATCCAGAGAGACATGCGCGATTCGGTGATCGCCGGAAATGGAAGCTGCTACCATCAGGCCCGCTTTCGCAGATGCGCACAGGTTTGCACAAGCCCCCATAAGCAGTGCCCCAATTTCGTCCCCGCTATCCACAGGGCAATAGACCAAAGCAGAGAAAATATTCCTTATCGGCAGGGTTGCGCAGGCAACGGAAGCAAGCGCAAAAGGGCGCGCATGGCCGAAACCGATTTGCTTGTCCGATCTGACGCAGATGGCGCAAAAGCGCGCGCCCTCCCCTCTAATATTGAAGCGGAGGCCGCCTTTCTTGGCGCTGTTTTGATCGACAATCGCGTGCTGGAAGAATTGCGCACGCCGATTCGGGCAGAGCATTTCTTCGAGCCACTGCATCAGCGTATCTTTGACCGCATCATCAAGCTGGTGGATCGCAATGCCACGGCCAGCCCGGTGACGCTAAAGCCCTATTTCGAGCAGGATGAGGCGCTCGGGGCGCTGGGCGGCACCAGCTATCTGGCGCAATTGACCGCCGATGGGCAAGGCCTGCTGGCGGCAAGCGAACTGGCGGCGCAGATTTATGATCTGGCGCTGCTGCGTGAATTGGTAAGCGTAGGGCGCGGCCTGGTGGAAGGCGCGCTCGACACATCGGAAGATGTCGCGCCGATGGACAGGATCGCCAAGGCAGAGGCGGATCTGTTCCGTGTGGCAGAAGGTGCGACAACAGGAAGCGAGGCGTCCAGCTTCAAGGATGCGGCGCTGACCGCCATCAAACTGGCCGAAGCGGCGATGAATTCGGGCGGTGGCTTATCGGGCAAGACCACCGGGCTGGACAGTATCGACCGCAAGACAGCGGGTCTGCATGATTCCGATCTGGTGATCCTGGCGGGCCGACCCGGCATGGGCAAAACATCGCTCGCCACCAATATCGCCTTCAATTGCGCGGAAGAGCACCTCAACTGGCGGCGCGATGGGGGCGAATTCAATTATGGCGCGCCGGTTGCCTTTTTCAGCCTGGAAATGAGCGCCGACCAGCTGGCCACACGCATTCTGGCGGAACAAGCGGAAATCAGTTCTGAATCATTGCGATCGGGCAAGCTCAGCCGCGATGAATTCCAGAACCTGTCGCGGGCAAGCCAGCGGCTGGCTGAACTGCCGCTCTATATCGATGACACCCCGGCGCTGACCATTGGTGGCCTACGCACCCGCGCGCGGCGATTGAAACGACGGCACGATATCGGGCTGATCGTCGTCGACTATCTGCAATTGTTGCAGGGCTCTGGTCGGGCAAGCGACAACCGCGTGAACGAAATTTCGGAAATCAGCCGGGGATTAAAGACGCTGGCCAAGGAACTGGCCGTGCCAGTGATCGCCCTGTCCCAGCTGAGCCGTGCAGTCGAACAGCGCGAGGACAAGAAGCCGATGTTGTCCGACCTGCGCGAATCCGGCTCGATCGAACAGGATGCCGATATGGTGTGGTTCGTGTTCCGCGAAGACTATTACATTGACCTGAAGCGCCCCCAGCAGCCGAGCAATGACGGCAGCAGCTCTCCCGAACTGACCGAAACATATGCCAAGTGGGAACAGGAATATCTCGCCGCGCGCGGCGAGGCGACGCTGATCGTGGCCAAGCAACGTCATGGTTCAACCGGTAATGTCCCGCTGCATTTCCATAGCGAATTCACCAAATTCACCAGCCCCAATGTAAAGGATTATTCCGATTGGGGGTACGAATGAGCGCGTTTACGCGCCGAAGTTAAGCCGCCGCGTCACCGTGTAATCCAGCACCGACACCAGGAACCACCCCAGCCGCCAGCGGATACGATTGAACAAGGTCTTCTGCTTACGATGCAATGGCGGCGTGATGTGTTCGCTCGCACCCTGCATATGATCGATCAGCTCGCGCATTTTGGTGGCTAGTGCGGCATCTTCCACCCGTACCATCAATTCCAGGTTCAATCTGATCGATCGCATGTCGAAATTGGCGCTGCCGAAATAGGTGATGTCGTCCACCACCAGCATTTTCATATGCAGCCTGCAGGGATAAAATTCGTAAATCTCCGCGCCCGCCTGCAACAGCCTGCCATACAGCGACCGCGACGCCCCAATTGTTGTACTGTTGTCAGACTTGCCCGCCATAATCAGCCGGGCCTGTCCCTTCCGTGCGACCATCGCGATCAACCGCCGCATGGAGCTGGGGGGTGAGAAATAGGCCATGACCAGATCCAGCCGTGAGCCATGCGCCAGATCGCGCCTCACCGCCCGCGCCCATGCGCTGCTCACTTTGGTCGGCCCGCCCAACAGCAATTGCACCGGCCCTGACCCCGGGTCCCATTCGCGAAGCATGGCGCGGATCGTGCGGAACTGACGGCGATGATTGGCGACCCAGCTTTCTAGCAAGGTGAACCAATCACAAAATTGCCCGACCACGGGGCCCATGATCATCGCGCCCAGATCGCACCATCCGTTTTCAGCAGGCGGGGCAAAATAATGATCGGACACGTTAAAGCCGCCTGCCAGAACGGTCTTTCCATCGGCGATCACGAACTTCTGATGGTTGCGGATCAGGTAGCGCACGTTCCAATCGGGTGAAAACGTGTCAAACCGCCCGCCGGCCTCCACAATCGGCCGAAAAAATTCAACCGGTGCATCACTACCGAAATCATCGATAATCAGGTGCAGTTTCACGCCGCGTTGTGCCGCGCGAACCAATGCGGCCCGCACCGTCTCCCCAGCGCCATCATCCTGAAACATGTAGAAGAAAATCTTGAGCGAGCTGGCGGCCCCATCGATCAGTGACAGGAAAGCCTGCAAACGCTCCCTCCCGCCGGGGTAGAAGGTGAAAGCATGCCCCTGTGCGTGAATCGAAAACGAATCCGCATCGCAATATGCGCCCGCCAGCTCGTTCTGATCAGGGGTGGTCAGATTTTCTGCCATGCCAGCCATCTAATGGCACAAAGCGCATGGGACCAGACCTGGTGCAGCCGATGCGGTGAACCCAGTGCATTTTCTTGACTCACGGCCCCGCCCCACCTATCTGCCGCGCTTTCCCGCAATATCTATTTGCATGAGAGGCCTTGATGGCACGCGTTACAGTTGAAGATTGCGTTGATAAGGTACCGAACCGTTTTGATCTGGTCCTGCTGGCAGCCCAGCGCGCCCGTGAAATTTCGGGCGGTGCGGAACTGACACTGGATCGTGATCGGGACAAGAACCCGGTTATCGCCCTGCGCGAAATCGCCGAACAAACAGTTCGCCCAAAGGAATTGAAAGAGGCCATCGTTACCGGGCTGCAGAAAATTCTGCCTGATGATGAGGATGAGGCTGATGCCATCGGCTCGCTCAGCCAATCGGCAGAGGCGCTGCGGATCACTGCATCCGCGCCGACCCGCTCGACCTCTATCGGGTCAGATTACGACGGCTGATAGGCCCGCTTTTGGTTTAAGAAGGCCGCTCTTAACGGGCGGCCTTTTTGTTTGGCAGCTTCCCAATTCCCATGATTGAAGCCAAGCCGCTTCCACTCATGGCCAGTGCTCGATTATAAGGCGCCCAGCATTGGGGGGCTTATGGGCGATGTAACTGAGGGATTGGGGGGTGTCATTGAAGCGGGGCTGATCGGCCGCGCAGCGGAACCCGACCATGATTCAGCCAAAGATGGCGGTAATAGCAAGAACGAGCCGTGCCTTAATTGCGGGACAACCGGATTGATCGGCTCACATTGCCACAATTGTGGGCAGGGTACGCATATTCATCGCAGCCTGTCCGCTATTGGCCATGACTTGATACATGGCGTGTTACACTTGGACGGCAAGCTGTGGCGCACTTTGCCCTTGCTGGCATGGAAACCCGGCCAGTTGACACGCCGCTACATCGCGGGTGAGCGGGCCAAATTCGTCAGCCCGATGGCAATGTTCCTGTTCAGTGTCTTTATGATGTTTGCGGTGTTTCAAATGGTGGGCCTAACCCCCCCTACCGAAGTCGCCTCGGTTGCACCCGGCACTCAATCCAAGCTTGAAAATGTGGTAACCGATTTTGAGGCAGAACGGTCCCGCTTGGAACAACAACTGGCCGAATTGCCTCAGGATGATCCCACCAGGGCAGAACTTGAAGCAGATCTGGCGAATGTGACGGTCGCCAAGGAAAAGGCGCATCAGGCGCAGACGCTCATCCTGGGCAGGGACGATACAGCCAGAATTACAGTGGGGGCCGACATGGGCATGCCCTTCATCGACAAAGCGCTGAACACATGGCGCGATAACCCAGGTCTGATGCTGTATAAATTGCAAGCAAATGGCTATAAATTCAGCTGGTTGCTGATCCCGCTATCGCTGCCGTTCATGTGGTTGCTATTCGCCTGGCGGCGCGAACACCACCTTTACGATCATACGATTTTCGTAACCTATTCACTCAGCTTCATGTCACTGCTTTTTATCGCACTGTCCGTGCTGAGTGCTGCTGGAATTGGCGGCGGGCTAATATTCCTGGCACTGACCGTGATCCCACCCATACACATCTATCAGCAGTTACGTGGCACCTATGGGTTGAGCCGAATGTCGGCAATGTGGCGGCTGGGTTTGCTGACGATGTTTATCGCTGCGATATTGGTGTTGTTCCTGCAGGTGCTGCTGTTGATCGGAACATTCTGACACGACCCAAAAAGGGTGCCCGCACCAACGGACGCCCCCAATCGCATTGATCGAAAAACCGAGTCACGCGCCTTGCGGCGCAGTGTCCCCTTCCCCGCCGAACTTCTTGCCCGCCTTGGGCACGGCGGAACCGCGCACCGGCTTGGCCGAGATCGGGCCTGATGGCTGATCGGGTCGATCAACCTTGCCTGTATCAAGCAGCGTCTTGATCTCATCGCCGGACAGCGTTTCATATTCCAGCATTGCCTGCGCCAGCAGATGCAGTTGATCCTCGTGCTTGGTCAAAAGGTCCGTTGCGCGCTTGTGCGCGCCTTCCACCAGTCCCTTGATCTCTGCATCGATCAGCTTGTTGGTATCCGCGCCCGCCATGGTGCGCTGTGTGCCGCCCATGCCCAGATAACCTTCCTGGCTCTGTTCATATTGCAGCGGGCCCAGCTTGTCCGACATGCCCCATTTGGTGACCATATTACGGGCAAGGTCAGTGGCATAATGAATATCCGATGATGCGCCGGAACTAACCTTGTCATGGCCGAAAATGATCTCTTCCGCCACACGGCCACCCATGCTGACTGACAGGTTCGCATGCATCTTGTCCCGATGATACGAGTAATTGTCGCGCTCAGGCAGGCGCATCACCATGCCCAATGCGCGACCGCGCGGAATAATGGTGGCCTTGTGAATCGGGTCTGACGCATCTTCATGGACGGACACGATAGCATGGCCCGCCTCGTGATAGGCGGTCATCTTCTTTTCGTCATCGGTCATGACCATGGAACGGCGTTCCGCCCCCATCATCACCTTGTCCTTGGCATCCTCAAATTCCTGCATGGCGACCAAGCGCTTGTTGCGCCGTGCGGCGAGCAGTGCCGCCTCGTTCACGAGGTTGGCGAGGTCCGCACCGGAGAAACCGGGCGTTCCGCGAGCAATGGTGCGTGGGTTCACATCGGGTGCCAGAGGCACCTTCTTCATATGGACGGCGAGAATTTTCTCGCGGCCATCAATATCGGGAATGGGCACCACAACCTGACGATCGAAACGGCCAGGGCGCAACAGCGCAGGGTCGAGCACGTCGGGGCGGTTAGTTGCGGCAATAATGATGATGCCTTCATTGGCCTCAAAACCATCCATCTCCACCAGAAGCTGATTCAGCGTCTGTTCGCGCTCATCATTGGAATTGCCGAGGCCGTGCCCGCGATGACGACCCACGGCATCGATTTCATCGATAAAGACGATACACGGCGCGTTCTTCTTGGCCTGTTCAAACATGTCGCGCACGCGGGATGCACCGACACCCACGAACATTTCAACAAAGTCAGAACCCGAGATGGTGAAGAAGGGCACGCCCGCCTCACCTGCGATGGCACGCGCAAGCAGCGTTTTACCCGTACCCGGAGAACCGACCAGCAAGGCACCCTTGGGAATCTGGCCGCCCAGCTTAGAGAAGCGCGACGGGTCTTTCAGAAATTCAACTATCTCCTCCAGCTCTTCGCGCGCCTCATCAATGCCGGCAACATCATCAAAGGTTACGCGGCCCTGCCGCTCGGTCAGCAATTTGGCCTTCGACTTACCAAAGCCCATCGCGCCGCCCCCGCCGCCCTTTTGCACCTGGCGCAGCGCGAAAAAGGCGATGCCCAGGATCAGCAGGAAGGGTAGGGTCTGGATCAGGATATAGAGCAGCACGTTGCCCTCTTCCGCTTCAGCGCCCGAAAATTCCACGCCGTTTTCTTCCAGCAGCGCAGTCAGCGAAGTGTCGCCTGCCACGGGGACGGTGGAAAAGGCCGCATCATTCTTCATCACGCCGATAATCTTGTCCGGCGCGATCTGCACTTCCTTGACCGATCCTTCCGCAACCTTGCTGCGGAAATCGGAATAGGGGATTGGCGTCCCGGCGGTGCGTGTATCACCACCGATGATCGAAACCGCCAGCATCAGCGCCAGAAAAATCCCGCCCCAGATGAACAGGGTTTTCAGCAAGGGGTTGGGGCCTTCCGGCGGCGCGCCGCGCGGATCGTTTTCGTCATTCATCAGACGCAATTCCTTTCATTACCCCCAATGTAGGCGCGCGCAGGTGAATGACAAGATAACACGCTGTTATGCCAAGTCCTGCGCCCTACATTCGATCGGAGGGCTGATGAAACGGGTGGAACCCATCTGCGCCGCATTGACTTGATCGCCCATGCCGCGAGAAAGGGTCATGGCGCGCATTCTAGCAGCATCTTCTGGCGGCGGACATCTGGAACAGCTGATTCTGATAGCACCAGCATTTGCAGGGCATGATTGGCAGATCGCCACAACCAATCCGGCACAAGCCCGGATGCATGGCATTTCCGATCCACTGCCGCTGCCCGATTGCAATCTGCACCAGCCGGTCAATTCCCTGCGCTGCGCCCTCGCCGCGCTTAGCCTTGTCCGAAAACTCCGGCCTGACGTGGTGATCTCCACCGGGGCAGCACCGGGATTCTTCTGCATATTATGGGGAAGATTGTTCGGTGCGCGAACCCTGTGGGTAGACAGTGTCGCCAATGCCGAAAGGCTTTCGCTGAGCGGAAGGTTGGCCCGCCATGTAGCGGATCATTGTTTAACCCAATGGGAACATCTGGCTGACGGAAATAAGCTCTATTATTCGGTGTCCCCCGTCAGCGCCAATGGCACAGATTTGAGGTTGTGATTTAAGGAGGATTTGGGCTTCGTCGTAGTGACGAAGGAACGAAGATGAAGCCCAAATCCTCAAGGTTCAAAATCGCCGCCGAAC